>ENA-OFCE01000016-OFCE01000016.1-metagenomes-genome-assembly--contig:-NODE-16-length-146106-cov-4.744562_pt1 | contig 146106 bp, 131 predicted proteins | sample MGYA00153388_OFCE01 | MGnify analysis MGYA00153388
AATTGAGATTCGCAGGGCGTGTAAATAAGATTTACTGTCCTGCGTTTTTTTTTGTTCATAAATTTTAGAAAATAAATTGAAACTAGTGTAACTTTTAATGGAAACCTACCGTTAAACAACCCGAGAGCGTAATTTAAATTGAGATTCGCAGGGCGTGTAAATAAGATTTACTGTCCTGCGTTTTTTTTTGTTCATAAATTTTAGAAAATAAATTGAAACTAGTGTAACTTTTAATGGAAACCTACCGTTAAACAACCCGAGAGCGTAATTTAAATTGAGATTCGCAGGGCGTGTAAATAAGATTTACTGTCCTGCGTTTTTTTTTGTACTTTTTTTTGTTTTTCTTTTCAAATGATTTTTTAATAAGTTGAAATAAAAAACCAAGCTTTCTTTGTTGAAAATCCTAAACTAAATGATTTAATCATTACAGTTTCCTTAAGCTATATTATTGAATCGAATTAAAGTAATCAACTTGTCTCTTCAATGTTAGATTTTACACATTATTTTTTTGTGTTGCCCATACTTTATTTCATCTTTGAAACTTATCTAGAAATCTTAAAATAAAGATTTCTATAAATGAGGTTTATGAAAAAAATTGGTGTTTTTACTTCTGGTGGCGATTCGCCTGGGATGAATGCCTGCATAAGGGCGGTTGTTCGTACAGGTCTATATTACAATCTATCAGTTTGTGGAATCAGGCAAGGGTATGAAGGCTTGATTGATGGTGATTATTTTGAAATGGACACTCGATCCGTGAGTAATATTATTGGACGAGGTGGTACTATTTTAAAAACTGCACGAAGCAAACGTTTCATGACGGATGAAGGGATGGAGCAAGCTTACCAACAAATGAAATCGGCTGGTATTGAAGGTTTGATTGCTATTGGAGGAGATGGTACATTTCGAGGTGCTTTGGAGTTTAGTAAGCGGTATGATATTCCAGTTATTGGCATTCCAGGTACTATTGACAATGATTTATTAGGGTCAGATTTCACAATTGGGTTTGATACCGCAGTAAATACCGTAATAGAAGCCGTAGATAAAATACGAGATACCGCAGAATCGCATAACCGATTATTTATAGTGGAAGTAATGGGTAGAGATGCCGGATTAATTGCGTTGCGAAGTGGTATTGGTATTGGAGCCGAGGCTATTTTAATTCCTGAATCTAAAACAGATTTAGATCATTTATACAAAAGATTGGAAGGTGGACGAGCTAATAAATCCTCTAAAATAATTATTGTAGCAGAAGGCGATGATGCAGGTGGAGCTTTTTCAGTTGGAAAGCTGGTGAAAGATCGGTTTCCAAAATATGATGTGCGAGTTACAGTATTGGGTCATATACAACGTGGAGGAAATCCAACGTGTAATGATCGGGTTTTAGCAAGCCGCTTAGGCTATCATGCAGTGTTATCTATTTTAGCTGGCAAAAAAAATGTTATGGTTGGAATAATTGGTCGCGATGTAGCGTATACTCCGTTTGAAAATGCTGCTAAGCATCTAGATGAAATAAATGAGGATTTATTAAAAATGGTAGAAATACTTTCGTTATAAATTTTCTTGTTATGCTTTCTTTGTTAGCACAAAAAACCCCGAAACTTCTACCTTCCGGGGTTCTCCTAAAAAAAGCTGCTTAATAAATTAAACAACAATTGTCTTGAAAATTAATGCAATATTAAATTCTAAACAAAAATAGTTGCTTATCTATTAAAAATTATCCGTGCAAAACGGTATTTTATCTACTTGCCAACACGTATTTTAATCTTCATCCTGATACAATGGAAATTTCTCCATCCATTCATTCACTTTTTCTTTTGTTTTTGCAATTAATTTTTCGTCAGTCGGATTCATTAAAATCTGATCGATAAAATCAACAATTTTCACCATGTGTTTTTCTTTCATTCCCCGGGTGGTAATTGCTGCAGTTCCGATTCGGATTCCTGAAGTCACAAATGGTGACTTATCATCATAAGGAACCATATTTTTATTTATGGTAATGTCGGCTAAAACCAGTGCATTTTCTGCCGCTTTACCACTTATGTTTTTATTTCGTAAATCAATTAACATCAAGTGATTGTCTGTGCCACCTGAAATAATTTCATAGCCTCTTTCCATAAATGCATCTGCCATAGCGGTAGCATTTTTCTTTACCTGCAAAATATATTTAAAGTAATTTTCAGTCAATGCTTCGCCAAAACCAATTGCTTTGGCTGCAATTACGTGTTCTAAAGGACCACCTTGAGTTCCAGGAAATACAGCTCCATCTAAAACTTGCGACATTAGTTTCAATTCGCCTTTTAGATTTTTTGCACCCATCGGATTTTCAAAATCTTTACCCATCATTATTAAACCTCCACGCGGTCCACGCAAGGTTTTGTGTGTTGTAGTAGTTACTACATGGCAATGCGGAAGTGGATCATTTAACAATCCACGAGCGATAAGGCCAGATGGATGAGAAATATCAGCTAATAATAATGCTCCAATTTCATCCGCCATTCTTCTCATTCGCTCATAATCCCATTCTCTTGAATAGGCAGAAGCACCACAAATTATTAATTTGGGTTTTAATTTTTTTGCTTGCTGTTCAAACAGATCATAATCTATTAGTCCTGTTTCTTTTTGTACACCATAAAAACCTGGTTTATACAATTGTCCTGAGAAATTTACAGGTGAACCATGAGTTAAATGTCCGCCATGTGATAAATCGAAACCCAGAATCTGATCTCCAGGTTTAAGTAAACCTAGAAAAACTGCTGCATTTGCTTGTGCGCCAGAATGCGGTTGCACATTTGCCCACTCAGCATTGAATAGTTTTTTTGCTCGTTCAATAGCTAATGTTTCCACTTCGTCAACCACTTCGCAACCACCGTAGTATCGTTTTCCGGGTAAGCCTTCTGCGTATTTATTCGTCAAGCAGGAACCTTGAGCTTCCATTACTTGTTGACTTGTAAAATTTTCGGAGGCAATTAACTCGATTCCTTCTTGCTGGCGGTGCAACTCTTTTTTTATGAGTTTAAATATTTCTTTATCGCGTTTCATTAATCTGATTTAGTATTTAGTATTAAATTTTAAAAGTAGGAAAAAGTTTTTGGCGAGGTTTGAATTAATTTGCCACACTTGTTTTTTGGCTTATTAAAGTATAGCTAAATGAATACTAACGGCTTTTGTATTAGTTCCTTTTTTTTAATAACCAATATTTTTGAAGTAATGTTCGTTTTTATTTAATTTCTTAAGTACACTTTTGGCTAAATGATTTATGTAAAGGATTTTTAATAAATTGATAAACAATGTTCTTTAAATTTTTTTTGGGCTTGCCCTGAAAAACGGGCCGGGCTATACGCTATATCTTTTTTGATTTAATTGGTTTTTAATTGAAAAAAAGGATGCCGCTTCTATCCCTAAGCCTTTGCACTCCGATCTTAGATTTTTACAAATTCAATTAAACAACACTTATTTAAACCGATTTTTTTATTTGTTTAAATTTTTGAGTTATTCAACTGGAATTTATTTTTTATTAATTTCACGATCTTAACTTTAATTAATGAAAGCAATAATTCCTGTAGCTGGTATCGGTAGTAGACTCAGACCTCATACGCATACTCAACCAAAAGCATTAGTGCCTGTTGCGGGGAAACCAATTTTAGCTCATATAGTTGATAGTTTAATCAAAGAAGGAGTTGAAGATTTTATTTTTGTAATTGGGTATTTCGGAGACAAAGTTCAATCTTTTGTTGAGCATAACTATGCAGATAAACGAATCAGTTTTGAAGTGCAAAGTATAAAAGAAGGAATAGGACATGCCATTTTTATGGCAAATAGTCAGATTGTAGAAGGCGATGAATTGCTGATAGTTTTAGGAGATACGATTTTCAATGTTGATTTTGGAGCAGTTTTAGAAATGAGTTGTTCATGCTTTGGGGTGAAAAAAGTAGAAGACCCTAGAGATTTTGGAGTGGTGGAGCTAGATGAAGATGGTTATGTGAAAAAAGCGGTTGAAAAACCATTAATTCCAAAATCAAATTTAGCAATGGTAGGGCTCTATAAATTTAAAGAAGGCCGTGCTTTAATGGATGCTTTAAAATATAATATCGATAACGATGTGCGTACCCACAATCAATTTCAATTGACAGATGGGATAATGCGTATGATAGAAAATGGAACAAAATTTAGAACTTTTGCAGTAGAAGATTGGTATGACTGCGGTAGGAAAGATATTTTATTAGAAACAAATGCTATGTTGCTCAATAAAATGCAAATTCAGCCCATGCCCGAATTTAAAAATACAATCATCATTCAACCAGTAAGCATTCCAAAAAATTGTACCATAAGTAATTCGATAATTGGTCCAAACGTGTCTATTGGAGAAAATACACAGGTAAGCAATTCAATCGTTCGGAATTCTATTATTGGCTCATTTTCATCCCTAGATAATGTTGTATTGTTCGACTCTTTAGTAGGTGGAGATGCTATTTTAAAAGGACTAAGTCAACGATTAAATCTAGGAGATAGCACAGAAATTTCATTCAGTTAATCAAATGGCAAATCGTATATGTGATTTGTTCAACATTCAATTTCCAATTATTCAAGCTGGAATGATTTGGTGCAGCGGCTGGAAATTAGCTTCCGCAGTAAGCAACGCTGGTGGATTGGGCATTATCGGAGCTGGATCTATGTATCCCGAAGTGTTAAAAACTCATATTCAAAAATACAAACAAGCGAGTAGTAAACCTTTTGCCGTTAATTTACCGCTTTTGTACCCAGATATTGAAAAACACATCGAGACAATTTTAGCTGAAAAAGTTCCTGTAGTCTTTACCTCAGCCGGAAATCCTGCCATTTGGACTCAAACATTAAAATCAGCAGGAATTAAAGTAGTTCATGTAGTATCTAATATCAAATTTGCATTAAAAGCTGAGCAAGCGGGTGTTGATGCTGTTGTAGCTGAGGGATTTGAGGCTGGCGGTCATAATGGGCGAGAAGAAACAACCACCTTGTGTTTAATACCAATGATTAAAAAAGCAGTTTCAATTCCTTTGATTGCAGCTGGTGGAATTGCATCGGGAAAAGCAATGTTGGCTTGCATGATTTTGGGTGCTGATGCAGTACAGATAGGTTCATTGTTTGCCGCATCACAAGAATCATCCGCTCATATTGATTTTAAAAACAAGATTATCAACTTGAAAGAAGGAGAAACTCAACTTTCATTAAAAAAATTGACTCCTGTACGTTTAGTGAAAAATTCATTTTTCGATAAGATCTCAGAAGCAGAAGCACGTGGCGCAGATGAATTGGAGCTAAAAGAATTATTAGGAAGAGGCAAAGCAAAATCAGGAATGTTTGAAGGAAACTTAATTGATGGTGAACTGGAAATAGGCCAAATTTCTGCCATGATTAACGAAATAAAACCAGCAAGCCAAATAGTAATGGAAATATGGAATGAATACAACACAGCTAAAAAATCAACTCTAGAGTTAGTTTAATTTTTCTGTCAAACATTTTTAAGATCAAAAACTAAAGAAATCTTACTTTTGCAAAAAAAAATATCATGATGAAATTCGGTGTAGTTGTATTTCCAGGCTCAAACTGTGATCAGGATATTATTTATACGTTACGAAACACTTTTAAACAGCACGTTGTAGAATTGTGGCATAAAGACCATGATTTGCAAGGCTGTGATTTTATCATTTTGCCAGGTGGTTTTTCTTTTGGCGATTATTTAAGATCGGGTGCAATAGCCCGTTTTTCGCCAATCATGCAAGAAGTTATTTCTTTTGCTTCAAAAGGTGGTTTTGTTTTTGGTATTTGCAACGGTTTTCAGATTTTGACCGAAGCAGGTTTACTGCCAGGGGCACTTTTGCATAATCAAAGCAGGAAATTTATTTGTGATAATTTTCACCTCAAATCAATCACAAAAAACAGCCTTTTAACATCAGAGATTGATGAAAATTCGATTTTAAAAATACCTATTGCTCATGGTGAAGGTCTTTACTTTGCAAACGAAAAGGTACTCGAAGAATTAAACATCAAGGATCAAATACTTTTCAAATACTGCAATAAGTTAGGCGAAATTGATCAAGCATCAAATCCGAACGGATCTTTGCAAAACATTGCTGGTATCTGTAATTCAGGAAGAAATGTTTTTGGAATGATGCCACATCCGGAACGTGCAGCTGATGAAATGATTGGAAACACTGATGGTGCAAGCATTTTTAAATCAATATTGTCCTTGGTTTCAGTTGTTTAAAACCAATTTCAATGAATTTGATTTTTGATATTGGCAATTCACGAACAAAAGTTGCTTTGTTTGAAAACAATGAACTTGTCTCCAAACAAATAGTCGATCATTTATCGGCTGATTTTCTTACTAAGTTTTTAAAAAATCAAAAGATTACCCATAGCATAATTGCATCAGTAGGCAATTCGAGCTTAAAACTTTTTAATGAGCTGCAGAAAAATACGTTTTTGCACAATTTTTCATACAAAAGTATTTTACCTTTTACCAGCTTATACGCTTCTCCTCAAACCTTAGGAGTGGATAGAATGGCAGCCATTGCTGGTGCAATGAAACTTTTACCCTCAACCAATATTCTTGTAATTGATGCCGGAAGTTGTATGACTTTTGATTTTGTGCAAGCAAACGGCGAATATCACGGAGGTGCAATTTCACCAGGGCTTAGCATGCGTTTCAAATCATTGAATACGTTTACCGCTTCATTACCGTTAGTAACTCCTGATGAAAACTATACATTGCCAAACGGAATTGACACTAAAACTTCCATTTTAGCAGGCGTGCAAGATGGAATAAAAGCTGAAATCATCAGCAAAATTGAACACTATCTTAAACTTTACCCTGATTTATCTGTGCTTATTTGCGGAGGCGATTCCGCATTCTTTGATAGTCAACTGAAAAATAGCATCTTTGCCAACCTTTTAAAAACCGTACCCGATTTAGTTTTGCACGGTTTAAACTCGATACTTCAACTCCAAAATGGCTATTCAGCTTCGTAATTTTTTACTTTTATTGTTAATGGTTTCCGCAGGAAATATGTTAGCTCAAACTACTGTTAGTTCTCCTTATTCAAGATTTGGAATTGGATTGTTGCAGAAAAATGGAGCACAGCAAAGTTTTGGTATGGGTGGCTTAAGCATGGGATTAAATAATCCGATTGGAATTAATTTTAACAATCCTGCTTCTTATTCTGGCATTAAGCTTACCACATTTGAATTGAATGCAACGGGTAGCATTCTTAAATTAAGCAATTCTACAACTTCCCAAATCAATAAAAACGTATCACTTTCTTATTTTGCTTTTGCATTTCCTTTATCTTCCAAAGGTGGTTTAAGTTTCGGATTGGTGCCTTATAGTAATGTTGGTTATAAAGTAAAAAACGCTTCGGATAGTATTTTAGGATCAAGCAGAGTAAATTATATTTACAGCGGAGATGGTGGATTATCTCAATTTTATATTGGTGCAGGCCATAAAATAGGTAAAAGTCTTACTGTTGGAGTTAATGTAAATTACATTTTCGGAAGTTTGAATCAATCGAAATCTACAGAATTTCCAACAGGCCAAAGTTTTATAAACAATAGAACCACTTCTTCTTTATTTGCTGGAGGACTTTTATTCAAATATGGAGCACAATATTCTTTCATTAATAGCAAGAAAAATAAATTAACCATCGGTTATGCTGGAAATACTAAAACCAATATTACGTCTACATTAAATCTTACCGACGAAAGTTATACATCTAGTGTCTCAGGTTTTGAAGTTTCGCAAGGTGTACGGGAAATTGAAAAAAATAAAAGAGGAAAAATTACTTTGCCAACTACACATAGTTTAGGTTTTGTATTAGAGCAACCCAACAAATTGTTGATTGGTGCAGATGTATCTCTCAATAATTGGTCGGAATATCGGGTAGATAATAAAGCTGATGCTTCTGTCGATAATAGTATTACCACCAACATTGGTGCGCAATTTACCCCAGACTTCAATGCGGTTAGCAGTTATTTCAAAACGGTAGATTATCGAGCTGGATTAAGTTTTGGCTCATCCTATTTAAGGGTTAAGAATAAGCAACTTTCTGAGCAATCCTTTTCAGTTGGTGCTGGTTTTCCATTACCGTCATCCAACAATCCAATAAGTTTTTCAAAAGTAAACGTTGGAATAGAGCTTTCGCAGCGTGGTACAACTGCTAATTCATTAGTCAAAGAGCAGTATTTAACATTTAACTTAGGTTTTGTTTTAAACACTCGTTGGTTTATTCAACGTAAATACGATTGATTTTGCTAAATTATTTTTTATGTTTAAAGTAAATTAATGTGTTACAACATTAAAATAGCATCGAATCTTTATATTTATTTTATTAAAAGTAGTTTAAGTTGAAAGTTTTAAAATTATTGTGGGGCTTTCCCCAATTGAAAAAATTGGGGTCGGGCTATCCGCTAAATCTTTTTTGCGGACAAATTTTCGATAATTTTATATTTATTGCAGCAAAAAAGGATATCGCTTCTATCCCTAAGCCTCCTATCTTTCGGTTTAAGCTTTATGATGATAGTTTTTTAACCTATAGCTTTTTAATATTCGTTTTCTTTTCATTGCTTTCTTGCGAAAATAAATTGGAAGATGTAGATGCGGTAAGCTCGCAAAAAAATAAAATAATGGTCGAAACCAGCAAAGATATTCTGGTTACCTATTCAGATTCTGCCGAAATAAAAGCCATTTTAAAAAGCCCATTATTTAAAAATTATAAATCAGAAGATCCTTATTATGAGATGCCGATTGGCTTAGAAATTAATTTCTTTTCGAAAGGAGAAAAAGAATCGAAAAGCAAACTAACGGCTAATTATGGCATACGGCGTGAAAAGAAAAAATTAATGGAAGTTCGAAATAATGTTGTGGTTATCAACAATAAAGGAGAAAAATTAAACACAGAAAAACTCATTTGGAATGAATTAACGCAAAAAATATATTCAGATGAATTTGTGAAAGTTACTCAAAAGGACAAAATTATTTATGGAGATGGTTTCGAGTCAGATCAAAGTTTTACTAAATACAGAATTTTTAAAATTAAAGGAGTTATCAATTTAAAGGAAGGTCAATTTGTGCCTTAAAGCTATTCAAAAAGCAGTTGAACAAATTGCAATTTGATAGAGAATAAAGAATCAAAAAATGTATCTTGCGCCTCAAATTTTCAAAAACAAAACACATTATTCAGCATTGCTGACAAACATTTACGATTATGGGATTAATGACATCTATGCGAAACCGATCTATGCTTTTACTCGGCATTATTTGTTTTGCCATTTTAGCTTTTCTAGTTTCAGATGCCATCCGCTCGGGTACGCCATTTCTGCAAGACGCTCAAAATAAGGTTGGTTCGGTTGCTGGTACTTCAATTTCTATCAAAGATTTTCAAGGTAAATTGGATGTTGCTACAGAAAATTTCAAAGCTCAATCCAAGAATAATAACCTAAATGCACAAATGCAAGGTTACTTGGTAGATCAAACCTGGAATCAAGCAGTAGCCGATATTATTTTTAACAAAGAATATGAAAAATTGGGTATTGATGTAGGCAACGATGAGTTGTTTGATATGATTCAAGGTAAAAACCCACATCCTGAAGTGCGAAAAGCATTTACAAATCCACAAACTGGTGTTTTTGACCCAACTCAGGTTATTACTTTTTTGAAAACAATGGACGAAAGAGATCCAACGGGTGCTACTCGCAAACAATGGCTAGCTTTTGAAAAGGGCATTCGTGATGAAAGAATTCGTCAGAAATACTTGAATTTAGTGAAAAACGGCTTGTATGTAACTTCTATGGAAGCAAAGGCAAACTATGAAGACAATTCTAAATCAGCCGATATCAATTACATTTTGTTGGATTACCAAACAATTCCAGATTCTACCATCAAATTGTCAGAAACTGATGTAAAGAATTATTATGAAAAAAATAAATTCAAATACAAGCAAAAAGAAGAAGAGCGATCAATTGAATACATTGTTTTCGATGTTACTCCTTCTGCGGCTGATACTATTTCTGCCAGAAAAGATATTGAAAAGTTGTCGGAAGGTTTTGCAACTACTGCTAACGATTCATTATATGTTAGTTTAAATGCAGATACTAAATCAGATTTAGTTTTTACTAAAAAAGGTTCACTTTCTCCAATTATCGATTCTATCATGTTTTCTGCTCCGGTAGGTTTTATTTATGGACCTTACATGGAAAATAATGCTTTTAAGATTTCTAAATTGATGAAAGTAAAATCGGAACCAGATTCTGTAAAGGCGCGCCATATTTTAATTAAAACACAAAATGGAAATAACGCTGCTGCGAAAGCAAAATTAGATAGTTTGAAAAAATTAGTTCAGGCAGGTACTGATTTTGCACAATTAGCGATTATAAATTCTGAAGATGACGGTTCAAAAATAAAAGGTGGAGATTTAGGATTTTTTGGACAGGGTGCAATGGTGAAAAACTTTTCGGATGCCAGTTTTGGAGGTTCTGTAGGTGATTTGCCAATAGTTGAAACTGAATTTGGCGTTCATTTAATTCAGATTATGGCTCAAAAAGGTAGTAACAGAGTAGCTATGGTCGGTACAGTTGATCGTTTATTCGAACCGAGTAGTCAAACTCAAAGTGCCAATTATGGAAAAGCAAACGAGTTTTTAAGCAGCCTAGGTGATGGAAAAGATTTTGAAGCACAAATAACTAAAGCAAATTACAACAAGCGTATGGCTGAAAATATTAAGCCAAACGATCAGCAAATTGCAGGCTTAGACAATCCAAGAGAAATAATAAAATGGGCTTTTGGAGCTGATAAAGCTGATTTATCTCCTTTATTTGAAATAGGAAATAAATACATTGTTGCTAGAGTATCGCAAATAAAAGAAAAAGGATATGTAGCTATTGATGCAATAAAAACGGAAGTTGAAAATGCAGCCAGAATCGACAAAAAAGGTGAAATGCTTATTGAGAAACTCAATACAGCAAAATCTGCTGGAGCACTTAATCAAATTGCTCAAAAAGTTGGATCAACAGTTTTACCTTCAACTGGAATTCTTTTTGGAAATGGTATTTTGCCAGGTGTTGCTCGTGAGCCTATGTTGGTAGGTAAAATTTTCGGAAGTGAAAAAAACAAAATAGCAGGTCCAGTTAGAGGCGATAGAGGAGTTTATTTATTTACGGTGACTAATTTTTCGGTACCAACGCCAACAAAAGATTATTCTGCAAATAAATTACAATTGTTAAATCAAGAAAAACAAGGAGCCGATGGAGGTGTTTTTGAAGCATTAAAGCAAAAAGCTGACATTACTGATAATAGAATTCGGTTCTACTAAAAGAAATAGTTAAGAAAATGAATCTAAAACACGATAATGTATGTTATAGTGTTTTAGATTTTTTTGTTTAATAACATTATGGAAACAAGCGATTTGATTATTAATAAAGTTGCAGAAAGCGGCCTTATTACTATTGATTTAAGTAGATACATTCCCGAAGGAGATATTATCACATTTGACATTACACCTCATTTATTTCAAGGCTTAATTTTAAAAGAAAAAGATTTCAGAGCATTTGTAAAAGAGAATGATTGGAATTTGTATGCTGGGAAAAATGTTGCCGTAATCTGTAGCGCAGATGCAATAGTGCCTACTTGGGCTTATATGTTGTTGGCTACCAAATTAAATCCGTTGGTGTACAATATGATTTTCGGAAATGAAGAAACATTAAGTACTCTACTTTTTGACGTGGCAATTAAAAAAATAGATTTTAGCATATATAAAGATCAACGAATTGTAATAAAAGGTTGTTCAGATCCACGAATTCCAGTTTCGGCATATGTTTCATTAACAGCCTCATTAATGCCGATTGCAAAATCCATTATGTATGGGGAGCCATGTTCAACAGTGCCGTTGTATAAGCGAAGAGATTAAAAATTGGATTGCTTTTTGAATAATATCAGTTATGAAAATTCTTTTTAGTTTTTTGATTGCTTTAATCAGCATTAGTAAATTGTCTGCTCAGCAGCTTCCGGAAATTATTAGCAACGCTTTTGGAATTGGTGAAGAACTTAATTATAAAGTGAAATATGGATTTATTACTTGCGGTTCGGCAGTTTTAAAAGTTACCGATACCAATAAAAAATTTGGTAATAAATCTGCTTTACAATTAACAGCTAATGGAAGAACGGCTGGCTCATTTGATGTTTTTTATAAAGTTAGAAACCGCTATGATTCCTACATAAGTCAGGCAACATTAAAACCCTATTTATTTACTGAAAACATTAAAGAAAATAATTATCGCAGAAATGCATATGTAAATTTTGATCGAGAGAAAAATTCAGTAAGCACCAACAAAGGAGTTTACGATGTTCCCCAAAATACATTGGATATAATTTCTGCATTTTATTTTGCTCGATGTATTGATTTTAAAGATTTCCGTCAAGGAAAGAAGTTTGATTTAAGCTATTACATGGAAGATAAAGTACATAGCATGACGGTTGAATATATCGGTAAAGAAAAGATAAAAACAGATGCTGGAACATTTGAAGCATTGAAATTTAGTCCATCATTAGTAGAAGGACGAGTTTTCAAAGAAGATAGCAAAATGTTTTTATGGGTAAGTAATGATTTGAACCGAATACCATTGAGAGTTCAAGTTGAAATATTGGTTGGTTCTATCGTTATCGAATTAACAGATTATAAAGGTTTAACCAATCAAAGCACTGCTTTACTTAGATAATTTGGAAAAATTTATTGTATCAATTCCTTTTTAGTTATTGTTACTTTTACACTTTCCAAAAAAATTATTATGATTTCACATCAAAATACCTTAATTTCTGAAGAGTTAATAGAAAAACATTTTGTGTGTAATCTAAATAAGTGTAAAGGTGCTTGCTGTGTTGCCGGCGATTCTGGTGCACCACTTGAGCATAAAGAATTAGCTATTTTGCAAGAAATTTATCCGCAAGTAGAACCGTACTTAAACGAAAAGGGGAAAGAAGCCATTGCAAAATCTGGAGTTTATGTAAGGGATTTCGAAGGGGATTTAACAACACCTTGTGTTGACGAAAATAAAGAGTGTGCCTATGTTGTATTTGATAATGATATAGCCAAATGTGGAATTGAACAAGCATACTTGGATGGAAAAATTACCTTTCGGAAACCAATTTCTTGCCATTTATATCCAATTAGAATTACGCAATATCCAGAGTTTGATGTGTTGAATTATGATAAATGGACTATTTGCAGCCCTGCATGTACATTTGGCGAAGAATTACAAGTTCCTGTATATCGGTTTTTAAAAGATCCACTCATTCGTAAATATGGTTTAGAATGGTATGATGAGCTAGAAGAAATGTATAGTTGATGGTATAATTATTTTACCTTATCCATGTTTATTGAAAAGGATTTTAGATTTCAAACTCTTGGTGCATTTCTGGAATAATCACATTTTTAAAACCTACAGCATTTAATTTTTTAGCAAATTCTTGCTGTACATCATATTCACCATGTACTAAAAACACCTTCTCAACCATAGCTGGATTTTGACAGGATAGGAAACGTAATAACTCTTCGTAATCTGCATGTGCAGAAAATGAATGAAAAACTTTTACTTCTGCATTTACCTTAAACAATTCTCCAAAAATCTTAACTTCACTGGCACCTGCTGCAAGTTTGCCTCCAAGAGAAGTTGGCTCTGCATATCCAACCATTAGAATTGTGTTTTTAGCATCTTCAATAGTATGCGAAATATGATGTTTTATTCTACCAGCTTCAGCCATACCTGATGCAGAAATTATTACGCAAGGTTCATTGCTCAGATTTAATGCTTGAGATTCAATTTTTTCTTCAATAAATTTTAAGCTTTTAAATCCGAACGGATCCGAATCGGTTAGCATAAATTTTTTGAGTTTATCGTTATAACATTCAGGATGGCTGCTAACTACGGCTGTTGCTTTTGAGCTTAATGGACTATCCACATAAACTGGAATTCGATCTATCAATCCACTTTCAGCAAATTTATTTAGTAGAAAAACTATTTCCTGAGTTCTACCAACGCTGAAAGCAGGAATAATTACTTTCCCTTTTTTTTCTATACACGTGTGCTTGATTATTTCAAGCAAATCTTTTTCAGACTGTGTTGCATCGCTATGTAAACGGTTGCCATAAGTAGACTCACAAATAATAATATCTGATTGTTGAAAAGGAGCAGGTGATTTTAATAAATCATCATCATATCGACCTATATCTCCTGAAAAGCAGATTTTTATTTTATTTTTATTTTGTAAAATAGTTAAATTAACTACTGCTGCACCTAAAATATGACCAGCATCTGTAAATGTTAACATTGCCTCATCATTTATTTGTAAATCTTGATTTGGAGGTAAAGTAGTGAATAACTCAAGGCATTTTGTAACATCATAACCGGTATATAAAGGCTTAATCAAAGGCTTGTTTTGTTTTACTCTTCTCTTATTTAAAAATTGAGTATCCATTTGTTGGATATGAGCAGAATCATGCAGCAATAAAGTAGCTAAATCTTTAGTTGCAGGAGTTGCAATAATTTTCCCTTTAAATCCTTCTGCAACTAATTTTGGTATCAAACCCGCATGGTCTATATGAGCATGAGATAAAATTAAAATATCGACCGAAGAAGGGTCAAAGCCAAAAGTGTGGTTGAGCAGTACTGTTTTTTCTCCCATTCCTTGAAATAAACCACAGTCTAATAATATTTTTGTGCCACTATCCAACGTTAATAAGTGTTTGCTGCCAGTAACAGTTCTTGCAGCACCGTGGAATGTAAGTTTCATAATTTTATGTTGTTAGCTTGAAATTTTAAAGCATTGATTAATTTTTCAATCAATTTTACAAATAAAGAAGATATATTTCATGATATTTGATTCAAAGAAATACAAACCTATACCTTACTCTTTATAAATATTAATAGATTTGCAATCCACTTAAACCGTTTCTTTATTATACATTTACAGGGTTGAGCGATATTTCTAAAAGTACACATGACCTTATTCATTAATAAACAGGCAGCAAATTGGATACTGCTCAGTTTGATCATATTTTTTGCCAGTTCCTGCTCTTACAAAAACAAGAATATATTATTTAAAACTCCACAGAAAATAAGTTCTGTTGAGGCTGTACATGTTATAAATGGGACAGAAAGTAAAGACTTATATTATCATAGGATTACAAAAGGAGATCGTTTAGCAGTTCGATTAATAAATAATTATAATGCTGAAAAATCTTCTATTTCTGATAGTTATTCAGCAGAAACTGGATACTTAGTTGATTATGAAGGAAACGTAACGCTTCCAATGATTGGAAGTGTAAATCTCGAAAATCTTACCAGATTAGAAGCATCCAGAAAACTAGAGAAACTTTATGTTGAACGTGATTTATTGGTCAATCCAATCATCGAAGTAAATATTATCAACCTTAGGGTTGTAGTATTAGGTGAAGTGAATCAGCAAGGAAAATATTTAATTGATCGCGAAAAAACAACTTTGGTTGACCTTTTAGCGGATGCAGGTGGATTAACTGTTAGAGCAAAACTTAAAACCATTAAAATCATTCGTGGTGATTTGGCAAAGCCCAAAATTATTTTAGTTGATTTAAGAAACGTAGAAAGTTTAAAATCAAAAGAATTAATACTACAGAACAATGATATTGTTTATGTTGAGCCTACTGGCATTTATTTATTAGGAGATAAAACTCAAAGCGTATCTAGTCTGGTACAGCCATTCATATTAATAGTAAGTACAATCTCTATCATTTACACGCTCACTCGATAATGGATAAGCAGAATTTCGATCCGGATAAGCCACTCGAACAAAAAGTTGACTATTTTAAAATAATAAGAATATTTGCCAGTAGGTGGTACTGGATTGCAGGTACTTTATTGATTGGTTTAATCATTTCTTTCCTTTACTTACGTTTCACTCCTCCACAATATCAAACATCTTCGACTGTAAAATTTGATGGTAAACGAACTGAGTTTTCTGAATTAATTACGGTTAGTAATTTTTATGACCGGAAAGATAATATAGCATCGGAAATGTTCGTGTTGCAATCCAGAAAATTATTGCTAAACGCTATTTTGAAAATGGATTATAAGGTATCATATTACAGAGAAGGTACTGTACTTGTTACTGAAACATATCCTCAAAAACCATTTCAGATCGAGATTGTAAAAAAGGATTCTTTGAATTTTTTTAGAGGAATGTTTGCTATTAATCAACTTAGTGATAAAACTTTTGAACTTTCCTATTTTGTGGGTAAAAAAGAAATAATTGCTACGTATAAATATGGTGACGTCATCAAAGTTGACAATCTAGAATTTAAAGTACTAAGTTCCAGTGTATATGGCGATAAAACTAAATTTTTATTCAATTTCAATACTCCAGAAGCATTTTTGGGTAGAGTTCGTGGAGGGCTTACCGTTAGAGAAGTTTCAAAAGGTGTAAATATTGTTCAACTAACTCAAACAGACAAAAATCCACAGTTTGCCAGCGATTTTCTAAACTTATTGTTTGAAGAATATAGAAGGAATGATCGTTTTCAGAAAAGTTTATCTGCTGAGCAAACCATTGAATTTATTGACAATCAATTAAGGATTTTAGCTGATCAGGTAGAAGACTCAGAAAAAAAATTACAAGATTTTAAAACTAAAAATAGAATCATAAGCATTGAAGTTGCAGGCAACTCAGCTTATACTAAGTTAAATGAACAAGAAGCTCAATTAAATATTCTTAAAATTCAAAGCTTGGCTATTGAATTATTAGAAGAGCAAATCAGAGCAGGAAAAAGTCAAGTAAGTTTTAATTTTAATATAGAAAATACTCCTGAATCTGGTTTATTATCGGGTTTAATTAGTGCATTAAATGGTCTCTTACTCGAAAAAAGCAGCAGACAAACTTTATATGCACCACTTTCTCAATCAATGATTGAAATAGATAGTCAGATTGATGCAACAAAAAAATCAATCGTGCAAAACATTGCTTCGTTAAGAGTAAGAAATAACAGAACGATCGCACTAATTAACAAAGAGCTAGATATCGCGAAAGACCGGGTTGTTGCAATTCCAGAGAAAGAGCGAAGCTATGTTACTCTCCAACGCGATTTTCTGATAAATGAAAAAGTATATGCTTATTTAAGTGAAAAGAAATTAGAAGCAGCAATCAGTAAATCAGCCATTTTGCCTGGAGCTACATTAGTGGATGAAGCAGGCAGTTATGGTTCATTAGTTTCGCCAATTCCCAAAAAAATATATACAAGCGCTATTATTATGGGTTTGTTAGCAGGTATTTCAATAATCGTGTTAGTACGAATGTCAAATCAATTGATTTACGATAAAGAAACTGTTGAGTCAATAACAACCATTCCAATTATTGGAGTAATTAGAAAATATCCATCAGAATTGGATGAATTTAGTACTCAAATACTTTCCTTATCACATCCAAAATCAGTTTTTGCTGAATCGGTAAGATCTGTTAGAACAAACTTGAGTTTTCTAGCTGGTGAATTAGGAAGTAAAACCATTTGTATTACTTCCGCTATTTCTGGTGAAGGAAAATCTTTTTTGGCTATCAACCTCGCAAGTACGCTTACACTTATTGATAAAAAAGTATTAATAATTGCTGCCGATTTAAGAAAATCTAAAATCCATAAAACATTTAAAATAAAAAATGATAAAGGTTTAAGTACGTATCTGAGTAGTCAAAATACATTGGAGCAAGTTATAATTCAAACAGGAACACATAATCTTGATTTCATGCCTTCCGGTCCTAATCCACCTAACCCGAGTGAATTGTTATACTTACCGAAAATGGAAGAGTTGATAATAAAACTTCGGACTATTTACGATTATATTATAATTGATACTGCTCCAATAGGTTTAGTATCCGATTCAATTCCATTGGTTAAAAATGCTGATATTAATGTTTTTGTATTACGTTCTGGAGTTAGCCGAACCACTTCAGCATCTATTCCACAACGAATTTATCAGGAATATAATTTAAAAAACACAGTGATAGTGTTAAATGCTTTTGGTGATGATGCTTTACATTCAAGTTACTATAATACGAATTATGGTAATTATTATGGTAGCAATTATTACTATTATTCCGACTATTCAAGTTATGGAAATAAAGATTATAGCTATTACGGCGAAGGTGAAATTAAAAAATCTCCTTTGTGGAAATTTTGGGCAAGAAAATAATTTGTTAATCTTCTCTCAATCGTAATGAAAGCAAATTTACCTTATTTCTGGTATGCAGCCTACACAAACCCAAGAGCCGAAAAATCCGTCAGTCTCCGATTAATAAAAAATAATATTGAAGTATATCTGCCCTTGGTAAAAAAGCTAAAACAATGGAGCGATAGAAAAAAATGGGTGGAGGAACCATTATTTAATTCCTATATTTTTGTAAACGTATCAGAAAAGGAATACACAAGTGTATTAGCGACAGTGGGTATTGTCAGATTTATTACTTTTTCTGGCAAAGCAGTAGCAATACCAGAAAATCAAATGTCAGTTTTGCGCAGGGTTGTTGCTACAAATGAAAATGTTGAATCAACTAATCATAGTTTTGAGCCTGGAGACCCAGTTAAAATTGTTGGAGGTCCTTTTTTAGGATTGCAAGCCGAATTAGTTTCTGTACAAAACGAAGAGAAAGTAATTATTAGAATAGAAGCAATCAACCAGGTGTTGATTGTTAATGTGAGTAAAGCATTTCTGGAACCATTGGTTCTTCGTTGATTTGCTATTAATTAAACTGCTTTGTTAGCCCTTGTTTTGGGACTGACGCGGCGAAGCCATGAAAAACCTATGATAAAACAAAACTTTTAATGTGCAGGATTGCTGGCATTATTGGATTCCCTGATCATCATTCAGGGAAACTCACGCGTTTAATGAACGAAAGTATGGTTCATGGAGGACCAGATGATCAAGGTATTTATCATGATGAAAGTAACTTGGTTTGTTTGGGAAATCGTAGACTCTCCTTGCTTGATCTTAGTCCAAATGGACATCAACCTATGGTTAGCAAAAATGGGAAATATGTAATCACTTACAATGGAGAGGTTTATAATTTCAAAGAAATAAGCGCTCAATTAAATTTGCCAGATGATTATTTACAGTCGGGCACAGATACTGAAATTATCTTACATGCTTTTCAGAAATGGGGCGAGGCAGCTTTTGCAAAATTTAATGGAATGTTTGCAATTGCCATTTATGATACTGAAAAAAAGGAATTGATTTTAGTTCGAGATCCATCAGGTATAAAACCTTTGTATTATTCTTTTGATTCGAGAGGGCTTATTTTTGCTTCAGAGGTTAAAGCTTTTACTGCTACGAATTTAAATTTTGAATCTAACCCTGATTGGAAAATACTTTTGTTGGCTCATGGTCATATTCCCGAACCGCATACAACGTACAAGTCTGTAAAAATGCTTCCTAGGGGCTCATTTCTAAAATACTCCTTTTCTTCAAAAAAGACTGTTATTAAGCCATTTTATTCATACACGTTTTCTAATAATATAACTGAACAAGAAAATGCCGTAATAAAAATACGAGAAACGCTGACTGATGGAATTAAACGTCAATTATTGGCCGATGCTCCTGTTGGAGTTTTTTTAAGTGGTGGTATTGATTCTGGTATAATAGCCAGTGTAGCTTCTAGACATTCCAGTCATTCATTAAAAACTCTTTCCGTAGTTTTTGACGAACAAAATTATTCTGAAAGAAAATATCAAGAGCTATTAGTAAAAAAAATTAATTCGGACCATACTTATTTTACCCTGACAGAACGTGACTTTAATGATGCATTACCCAATATTTTTAGAGGAATGGATCAGCCAAGTTCTGACGGTATGAACACGTGGTTTATAGCTAGTTGTGCAAAAAGAGTAGGTCTAAAAGCAGTTTTATCAGGTATAGGTGCTGATGAATTGTTGGGAGGATACCCATCTTTCCATCGAATGAACACAATAAATTGGTTGAAAAAAATTCCCAATGGATTACTTGAATTGTCTGAAAACCTGGGAAATGATCGATTAAGTAAACTTGCATTTTTGAGCAATGATGATGATTTGGGAGCATATTTGTTCATAAGAGGATTTTTTGCAAAAAAAGCTATTGTTGAAATTACCGAAACTTCACTGTTGGAAGTAAATCAGGTTTTAGAAAATCAACATTATGGTAGTAAACTAGATTTTTTAAAAGGTGGCAATAAAGCAAGTTATCTCGAAATGTTTCTTTATATGCAAAATCAATTGCTGAAAGATACCGATACAATGAGTATGCAACACGGCATAGAAGTAAGAGTTCCTTTTTTAGATAAAGAATTTGTAGAAACAGTTCTATCTATTGATCCAGGATTAAAATTTAAGGGGAAAATGCCGAAGCATTTATTAATTGAGGCCTTTAAAGATATACTACCAGAAGAAATTTGGAATAGACCGAAAATGGGTTTTAATTTTCCTTATCAAGTTTGGTTTAAAAGAAATGATATGGCTCTTAAGCTTTTAGGACATAGAAACTTAAAAATTAAAAATTTAGCTCAAATGTATTTAGATAATAAATTGCAGTGGTCCAGATTGTATGCCGTTATTTTAACAGAGGAATGGCAAAGTTGCTAATAGTTACTATAATTTTTTTACTCGTTCGTGATAAATAAAAAACCTTCCGTCTTATTTTTATCACTTCGGACATTTTGTACGATGGGAGGCATAGAAAAGGTAAACAGAGCTATTGTAAAGGCATTAAACGATTTCATTTCTGAAGATGTATTAAATGCTAATTCTATTTCTTGCTATGACGATAATACTGATAAAAAGTATGACCTATATAATATTCATACTTGTTGTTTTGGATCAAAATTAAATTTTACGATTAAAGCTATCAAGATGGCTAAAAATGCAGACATCGTTTTAGTTAGTCATATTAATTTAGCGTTTGTTGGCATTTTAATAAAGTTTTTTTATCCTAAAATTAAAATAGGATTAATGACACATGGAATTGAAATTTGGGATGGTCAAAGTATTCATAAAAAGTACTTTATGAATATCTGTTCCAGGTTGTTAGCAGTAAGCAGATTTACCGCAGAAAAACTTAAGTCGGTACATGGAATTAAGTCTGTAAAAATACATGTTTTGTCAAACTGTCTGGATCCTTATTTTGAGATACCAACCATATTTGAAAAACCTAATTATTTGTTAGACAGATATAATTTGCAAACTAATCAGCCGGTTTTACTAACTATTACGCGTATTTCATCAAGGGATAAATATAAAGGCTATGATACAATTATTGATATTATTGCGGAATTAAAAAATGAGTTTCCAACCATCAAATATTTATTAGCGGGTAGTAGTGACGAATCAGAAAGAATACGGATACGAAATCTAATAAATTTAAGAAATCTAACAAACGACATTTTATTACCTGGGTTTATTAATGAACAAGAAATAATAGATCATTTTTTATTGGCAGATACCTTTGTAATGCCAAGCAAAAAAGAAGGCTTTGGAATTGTATTTATTGAAGCTGCTGCTTGCGGTACTACTGTAATTGCTGGCAATAAAGACGGTAGTGTTGACGCTTTATTGGAAGGCAAAATTGGTGAACTAGTCGATCCTGATGATAAGGTAATGTTAAAAGAAACCATGCGAAAAACATTAATTTATAAATTATCCATCAATAAGAAGAAAGAACTAAGCAAAATAACTGAAGAGAATTTTTCTTTTAAAAACTATAAGTCAAAACTTTTGAACGAATTGCAGAATTTTGAATGAAAGATTAAATACTACCGAAACCCAGCAATGGTCGATGGTAATTTCACCCAGCAATAATTGGCTTGATTTACATTTAAAAGATGTTTGGCGCTATCGCGATTTGCTTTGGTTATTTGTAAAACGTGATTTTGTTTCAGTTTATAAACAAACGATTTTAGGCCCATTATGGTTTATCATTCAACCAATTTTAACAACAATAATGTTTGTTGTTGTATTTAAAAATGTTGCTAAAATTCCTACAGATAATGTTCCACCTGTGCTATTTTATTTATCAGGATTGACAGTTTGGAATTATTTTGCTTCCTGTATTACAAAAACTTCAAACACATTTGTTGGTAATGCCGCAATTTTTGGGAAAGTATATTTCCCGCGTTTAATTGTTCCATTATCAAATGTTGTCTCAAATCTTATTTCATTTGGAATCCAGTTTTTATTGTTGATAATTATGATGATTTGGTATTCTTTTAATGGATATGATTTTAGATTTAATACGTACATTTTATTAATTCCAGTTATAATTATTTTATTAGCTGCTTTGGGATTAGGTTTAGGAATAATAATAAGTTCATTAACGACAAAGTATCGTGATTTAACATTTTTAATCACTTTTGGAGTTCAATTATTAATGTACGCAACACCTGTCATTTATCCATTATCTTTTTTATCTGATAAATATCGTTCGATAATTCTTGCAAATCCTTTAACTCCATTGGTTGAAATTTTTAGATATGCTATATTCAGTAATGGAACATTTAATGGATTACATTTAGCCTATAGTGCAATTTTTACTTTATTGTCACTACTTGTGGGAATTGTGATTTTCAATCGGGTTGAGAAGAGTTTTATGGATACGGTATAATATTTAATTGTTTATTCGTCTACACGTTGAGTTGTTCATTTGTTGAGAAGGTTGTTTGTTTTGTCTAGAAAATGAAGTTTAGTTTAAATTAATTGATTAATTTACTCTCATAAATTTTTCTACAATGTCTTATATGTACTCTTTTGAAAAACTTCATGTTTGGAATGATGCTAGAAAATTAGTTAAGGAAATATATTTTATTACAGAACAGTTTCCACAATCAGAAAAGTTTAGTTTGACAAATCAAAGGCGAAGAGCATCCATAAGTATTGTTTCAAATATTGTTGAAGGAACTGGTAGAACTTCCGCAAAAGATTAAGTCTATTTTTTCAAATTGCATATTCAAGCCTCATATAATTATTAAATCAAATAATTATATCGAAGGGTTTAAATTTTTTAAAATAAGTAAATCTTATTGCTTTGAGAACTGAAATTAAAAAGATTTCTAATAAAATTAACTTATTAAGAAATGAATGCCTAAAAAAAATAACTACCAATAAATAAACTCACGATCGACTCAACAAATAAACCTCTCAACATATCATCAATTAAACAACAAAACCAACTTTGCCTACCGCAATTAGCATAGAAAACCTTTCCAAACATTACCAGCTTGGAACTATTGGAACTGGAACCTTAAGCCATGATTTAAACCGATGGTGGGCTAGTTTACGTGGAAAAGAAGATCCATTTCTTAGAATTGGAGATAGTCAGGTAGAGAATAAAAATAGTTTTTGGGCATTAAAAGACATTTCATTCAATATCGAACAAGGAAGCGCAGTAGGTATTATCGGAAAAAATGGAGCAGGTAAATCCACATTGTTAAAGATTTTGTCCAGAGTTACTTCGCCAACAACTGGAAATATAAAAGTTAAAGGACGTATTGCAAGTTTATTGGAAGTTGGAACAGGATTTCATCCTGAATTGACAGGGAGGGAAAATATATTTCTGAATGGTGCAATACTGGGGATGACAAAAAATGAAATTAAAAGTAAATTAGATGAAATTATTGAATTTTCAGGTGTAAGTCAGTTTGTTGATACACCAGTAAAAAGATATTCTTCAGGAATGTACGTAAGACTTGCATTTGCAGTAGCAGCTCATCTAGAACCAGAAATTCTAATTGTAGATGAAGTTTTGGCAGTTGGTGATGCAGAATTTCAAAAAAAATGCCTTGGTAAAATGAAAGATGTTTCAGGCGAGGGTAGAACAGTAATTTTTGTGAGCCATAATATGGCTGCCGTACATCAGCTTTGTAATGAAGTTGTATATTTAAAAGCAGGCGTATTGCAATTTAGAGGAAGTGTAAACGAAGGTTTAGCTCGATATAATGATTCTATCAATTCATCAAAAGAAAGGATGGAAGAATTGTTGCTTAAACGAAACGTTGGTAACAAGAAGGCTTACATAGCTGATGCAGAAGTTATTAGACATCAAGATCGAATAACAATTAATATTTTAGTAAAAGCAATTCAGGAATTATCTAAAACAGAAATTGCTGTTGGAATTAATGATGAAATTGGTAACCGAATTATAACTTTTCATTCTAGGTTTACCAATCAAACTTTTGATTTAAAGGAAGGAATAAACAAACTTACTTGCGAGGCAAGTAATATCAATTTGAAAACCGGCGCTTACAGCATGAATATTTTTGTTGGAAATAAATATGAAACCTTAGATTTTACGGATACGCCTCTTGATTTTGATATACCCGAATATGTATTTTATCCGGGAGGAATTACACCTGATTCATCACATGGATCGGTTATGACTAAGCATAACTGGGAAATCAAAGATTTAATATAATTATGCCCAATACAATAGAGGAAGAACTTTTTTGCACCAGATATGAATTAGATACCTTATCTGGAATTGTAAACTTAGGTATGTTAGAACGTTGGATACCAGGTTATTGTGGAGTTCATACACACAGGGAGCACATTGCTAGGTATAACTGGGTAAAACAATTTGTTGAAAATAAAATTGTAGCAGATTTGGCTTGTGGGTCAGGATTTGGCAGTTTAACATTAGCAAATGACGGTAAAGCATCAATTGTGTATGCTGGTGATATCGATTCAAGAACAGTAAAATATGCTTCTATAAAAAATAAACATCAAAATATAAACTTTGCAGTTAAAAATGGTGAAGATTTTGAATTAGCTGAGGAAGTTGAAGTTTTTGTAAGTTTTGAAACGATAGAACACTTATCTAATCCAAATAAGTTTTTAGAAAACGTGCAAAAATCAATTAAGAAAAATGGTCAGTTTGTAGTTTCAACTCCTATTTCAAACATTCCAATAAATAATAATCCTGAAAATATTCACCATAGAATTGAATGGGGATTTTTGCAATTTCAAGAACTTGTAAACAATTATTTTACGATTAAAGAAGTTTACCTTCAATTATATAAACATCCAAAACCACTTTCCAATAAATTAATTAATAGAGGTCTTAGAAAATTAATTCCGCAACCGATTAAAGAAAAACTAATTGAAAGGATTGAACCTTTTAAATGGGTAGAAAGTGAAATCCCGGTTTCTGAATTAGGAAATAGTTGGACTGGATATCAGATATTAATTTGTGAACTTAAATTTTAAAAAAAATAATATACCTATAAATTGGATAATAACCTCGGTAATTAATTTTGCGGAGAGTGAATTATCTTACTCAAAAGTTCGATCAATATATACTCCTGAACAAAGAATAACACAAACTCTTAAAACCATAGAATCTATAAGAACATTTGCACCAGATTCTAAGATTATATTATTCGAAATGGGTGTAAATGAATTTTTTAATCCTATTTTAAAGGAAAATGTTGACCAATATTTTTTTTTGGGAAAAAATATCTTTGTTAAATATTCATGCAAAAGTAAGTTTAAAGGACTTGGAGAAGCGATAGGATTACTTATTGGTCTTAGAAAAGTTAAGGCACTGGGTTTTATATTCAAAATTAGTGGAAGGTATTATTTAAATGAAAATTTTGATTTATCTAATTGGGATATAGATGAAATAAATTTAAAGCAATATGATGAAGCTATGTCAACTCGATTATATGGTTTTCCAATTCGAAAAATGAATTTAATTCAAAATGCTCTTTTTAAATCCTTACCCAACTTATTTAAAGGGAAATCTATTGAGGAATCATTTTTTAGTAAGCTAAATGAAAATAAGATTGTTTCAATAAAAGAGTTAGGTATTTCAGGTTTTGTAGCACCAGATGGTCAATTTCTTACAGAATGAATATTCAAGGAATTACGATTTTTACAGAGCCAGTTCCTCAGAAAAAGAACATTCTTGATAGAATAAAGCTTAATGGATCAAATTTAATTAAGCAAATAATTAGAAATAAAGTATACACAGACTTTAAAAAGTATGGTGGTCATTACGCTGTAACAAGAAGTCTAATTGAGGGCTTAAAAGGATTGGACATTAATTTTAATTATAACCCAAAGCCAAGTGCTACTTATAATGTAGTTATTGTTTTAGCAGGTATTGAAGAACTAAAATTGGCCATTGAAAAAAAAAGAAAAGGAGAAATAAAATTTTTGTTAACAGGACCAAATATTGTGGAACATGTGCGAGATTTTAATTATATTGTTTGTGACAAATCAGTTGACCAGTATATCGCACCATCAGAATGGGTGAAGAATTTAGTTATTTCGGATTGTATTGGATTGCAAGACAAAACTTTAATTTGGCCTGCAGGTATAGATACTAATTTTTGGAAACCTACATTCAAGCCACAAAGAAAAACTGTAATAATTTACAAGAAAACCGAAAGTATAGCATTTCAACAAGAAATTATAGATTTAGTAAAGTCAAGGGGATTTATTATAGTTGAAATTGAATATAAAAATTATAATGCAAAAATGTTTAAAAAAGCTTTAAATAATGCAAAATTCGCAATTTTTATCTCTAGAAGTGAAAGCCAAGGTATAGCATTGTTAGAAACTTGGGCGATGAATGTACCAACATTAGTATTTAATCCAGAGGAATTTGAATATTTCGGATTAATGCGAAAAAATATATCCGCTTGTCCATATCTTACATCAGCAACTGGAAAAGATTGGAAAACTACTGCCGATTTAAGTATTTTGTTAAATTCAATAAACAATGAGCTCGAAGGTTTTAAACCAAGAGAATATGTTGTAAAAAACTTTTCAGACCAAATAGCTGCATTAAATTTAGTTAGCAAAATTAAAGAATTGAATAATTACAATTAAAATTAATGTTCTTTGACGACCGAATAAAATCAATAAAGCCATCGGATAAAGTATTGGAAGTTGGACCGGGCGCTACGCCTTTTTGGCGATCTGATATTTTTTTGGAAAAAATTTTTGGAACAGAAAATGAACTTGTAGCACAGTCTGGGCACGTTGGACTGCTAAAAACTGAAAAAATGGTTCATTATTATTCTGGAGATCGATTTCCTTTTGAAGATAAAGAATTTGATTATGTAATTTGTTCACATGTATTAGAACATGTAGCAGATGTAGACATATTTATAAAAGAAATTCAACGAGTTGCGAAGAGGGGATATTTAGAATTTCCGACAATTTATTATGATTACGTGTATAATTTCCCTGAACACACTCAATTTCTTTTTTTTAAAGAGAACATAATATATTGGATGCCAAAATCCAGATCAAGTTTAAATGATTTTGCTGACGTTCAAAGATTCTTTCATAAGTCTTGTTCACAACATAATTATGGATTAATTAATGAAAATAAAGATTATTTCTTTCAAGGCTTTGAATGGGATTCTATAATAAAAACGGAAAAGGTTAATGAAATAAAAATATTAACTTATTTAGACAGCGAATTAGATTTTGAGTTAAAAGTAAAATCAGAAGTTTCAAATGATTGTAAACAAAAAGCTAAAAACTTCTTGATTAAGATTATTAATAAAATCTAAAATGAATTTAATTAAAAGGATCGAAAATAAAATTAGATGGATTAAGCAAAAGAATAAATTAAAGAAAGATTTTGAAAATCAATTTGAAGTTTTTGCTAATGGAAACATTAGATCTTTTGATTTAAAGCTCGAAGATGCAAAATTTTATAACGAACGAACTTTAACAACAAATTTCGACGCTCATTATATTTATCATCCAGCTTGGGCTGCTAGAATTGTAAAAAAAATCAATCCGGAATTTCATATTGATATTTCTTCAACCTTACATTTTTGTTCTCAGCTTTCCGCATTTATACCTGTTCGCTTTTACGATTATCGTCCTGCATTGCTAACGCTAGATCAATTAACTTGTGAACGTGCTGATTTAACTAACCTGCATTTTGAAACAGAATCTTTCAATTCTTTATCTTGTATGCATACCATTGAACATATTGGCTTAGGCAGATATGGCGATCCATTAGACGTTAACGGCGATGTAAAGGCAATAAATGAATTAAAAAGAGTAGTCAAAATTGGTGGAAATTTATTAATTGTTGTACCGATTGGAAAACCAAGGATCGTATTTAACGCACATAGAATTTATAGTCCAAAAATGATAATCGATGAAATGCAAGGATTTAAATTAGAAAACTTTGCCTTTGTGAATGATAAAAATGATTTTTTCTCAAATGCGAATCTAAATGATGCCAATGAAGAAGACTATGGATGTGGATGCTTCTGGTTTATTAAAAAATAATTTTTAGTGATTATTGTAAAATTACAGGGTGGCCTTGGAAATCAAATGTTTCAATATGCAATTGCTCGTAGGCTTTCTATATTTCATAAAGTACCATTCAAGTTTGATTTAAATGAATATCAAACGACAGATAATTTAAGTTTAAATACAAAACGGTCATTTGAATTGGATAAATTTTTCACAAAAGGAGAAATTGCAACTCAAAAAGAAATTGAAAAGTTTAAAATAAGAAAACCAATTGTAAACAAGGTTGCAAAAGTATTTAATCTTCCAGTTGTAGTTAACGAGAAGTCATTCAAGTTTGATGTTGATTACCTTAAATACTCAAGCAATTCCTATCTAAATGGTTATTGGCAAAGTGAATTATATTTCATTGATATAAAAAATAAAATTCGTAAAGAGTTCCAATTGCAAAATCCTTTAAATGGAGATAATGCAGAAGCAGTAAAATTTATTTCATCGAAACTTGCTGTTAGTATACATGTTAGAAGGGGTGATTATATTTCAAACCCAATTACAAACAGTTTTCATGGGGTTTGTGATTTAAATTATTATTATAATGCAATGGAATTTATTGCTCAGAAATTACCTTCTGCACATTTTATTATTTTTTCAGATGAGCCCGAATGGGTTAAAAATAATCTAAAGCCAACTTTTGAATATACATTCATTAATATAAATTCAAATGGTGTAGCAGCAGAGGATATGCGCTTAATGGGTTACTGCAAGCATCATATAATTGCAAACAGTAGTTTCAGTTGGTGGGGAGCTTGGTTAAATTCATGTGAATCAAAAATAGTAATTGCACCTAAAAAATGGTTTAAAAAACCTGAGATAGATACAAGCACAATTATTCCTTTAAATTGGATTAAGATTTAAGTGGTGAATCATTTAATATCTATCATACTTCCAGTTTATAATTCTGAAAAATATTTACAAGAAGCAATTGAGAGTATTTTAAATCAGTCACATAAAAATTTCGAATTATTAATTATGGAGGATGGATCTACGGACGATTCCATAAAAATTTTAAATTCAATTGAAGATGAAAGAGTAAAAATTTATGTATCTGAAAATAATTTAGGCCAAGCAAATCAACTTAACAAAGGAATCTCTATTTCTAAAGGTGATTTTATTGCAATTATGCACGCTGATGACATAATGTATAAAGATAAATTGCAAAAGCAATTAAATTTTTTAGAAGAGAATAAAAAAATTGATATCTGTGGATGCAATGTACAATTGATTGGAGAAAAATCTGAAATATGGAAATATCCAATTAGTAATTCTGCATGTAAAGACATATTACTTAAAACTGTTCCATTTGCACACCCAACCATTTTAGCAAGAAAAGAAATATTCACAAATCAACACGAACTATATAAACAAGAAATGGTACCTGTTGAAGATTATGACCTTTGGGTTCGTTTAGCAAATAAATATGAGTATGCTAATTTAAATGAAGTTTTACTTAGTTATAGAATTCATTCAGAGCAAATTAGTCAGGTAAATAAAAGTAAAGAGGTGCAATTAATTGATAAAATTAGATTAAATCTTGTTGAGCAATTAATTGGCCCAGATAAATCTAAACTACATAATTGCTTCAAAGCGATTTATGAGTCAGACAAAATGAGTCCAAAAGAAATATTGAAAGCGTTAGTAGAGGTTTGGGAAAGCAATAAGAAAAATAATGTTTTTTCAAAAATTGGATTACGTTCATTTATTAAGCATAAAACTGTGATCAATTTGTTGAAATTATCACTTAGAGAACGTATAACTATTTTATTTTCTAAGAATCAACTTTTTGAGATTCTTTATTTTAAATCCATTATTAAGGTAATTCTTAATTAAATTGTGAAGAACACAAAGATAATTGGTAATATTTTTATTCTGCCTGATATTGCAGGAGGAATCAGTAGAGTTGTAGCTAATTTATGTTCTGAAAAAGATATAATTATTTTATGCAGAGATCAGAAAACAATTCTTACCGACACTCATGACGCTGAATATTTTAAGAATGTTTCGACGATTTTATTTAACTATAAAACCCTTGAAAATCTTGATACTGTTTGTAAAAGATTAAGTTCTTTAATTCCAAATACTCAATATCCTATTATTGCCAATGATTGGTTGCCACTTGAAATGGCTTCGAGAACGGGTATAAAAAATATCTTAGTTTATATAGCTCATGGCAACTATGAATATTATTATAATCTGGCAGAAAACTATGAAAAAAGCATTGATATTTATTTTGGGGTAAGTGAGTTTATCACTCAAAAATTAAGAGCCCTATTGCCGGCGAATAAGAACAACGTACATAAACTAACCATTGGTGTTGAAGTTGAAATTAGTAAGCCAATACTACAAGTGTCGGATATACTTAAAATTGTATTTGTAGGAAGACTTACCAAAGAAAAAGGATTTCTTGATTTGTCATTGATTAATCACGCTTTGGGTGAATACAACCAAAAAGTTCAATGGCTTATTTGTGGAGATCAAGAATTAGTTAAACAAAATATATTTCCTTATAATTTTGAATTTATGGGGAAACTAGCAAACGATGAAGTTATTGAAGTATTAAAATCTGGAGATATATTTATTTTGCCATCTCGAGCAGAAGGCTTTCCGGTTTCATTGTTGGAAGCAATGAAATGTAATTTAATTCCGCTTATTACAAATTTGGAAAGTGGTATTCCGGAAATTATAATCGAAGGGTTTAATGGATATTTATTCAATTTAGATGATATAAATGGGTATGCAAATCGATTGATTTATTTTATAAATAATAAAGGTGATTTAATTAAAATAAAGGGGAATGTTTATGAAAGCATTTATAATAAATTCACAATAGATGAGCAAAAATTAAGTTTTGAAATCGGAATAAAAAGTTCAAAAGTAGCTCAAGCTTTAAAATCAAAATATCACATTGCTGGCAGTAGATTAGATAAATCATTTATCCCAAATTTTATTGTTAAAAGTGTTAGAAAGCTTAAAAAAATTGAGTAATAGAAGTATTATATCAAATATTGAGGTTAGTGTAATTCTGACAACCTACAATCGAATCGAATTTTTAGAGGAAGCGATTGATAGTATTTTGGCTTCTACTTTTACTTCGTTTGAATTTATAATTGTAGATGATAATTCTAACGATGGAACCTATGAGCTTCTCCAAAGAAAAGCTTTAGAACATCCAATTATTCAACTTCACCAGAATGAAATTCATTTAGGGGAATTTAGAAATAGAAATGTAGGAGCAAATTATTCTAAAGGAAAATACTTAAAATATGTAGATTCTGATGATCTAATATTTCCAAACACAATTGAGCAGTTATATAATTGCATGGAGGCACACCCTAATGCAGGTTTAGGAGTAATACTTGCAAAAAAAACTGACAATAAAGTAGAATTATTCATGCCTTCAGAAGCATATGCAAGGCATTTTTTTGGTGAAGAAACACTAAGTATTGGTCCATCTTCTACAATAATTAGAAAGGATGTATTTAATACATTAGGTGGTTTTGCCAATAAAAGATTTGTAGCAGACTCAGAGCTTTGGCTTCGAATAGCTGGCAATTATCCTGTACTTACAATTCATAAAAATCTAGTTGTATGGAGAAGGCACAAAAAGCAAGAATTTAATATAGGTATGCAAAGTGGGAAGTATTTACAAATGACCTATCCAATTTATATGGAGCAATTAACATTGCACAAAAATTTGCTCAAAGATTCTGATTGGATAAAAATCAACAGTAGGCTGAATTGGAAACATGCGCGAGATATATTATCACTATTTTTCAGGAGAGCAAAATTTAGTCTAGCAATTCAAACTTTTTTGGACTCTAACTTAACAGTAAAACAATTATTAATTGGATTTAAAAGTTATGAATCAATGAAAAAATACTTTCTACCTTGATTATGCAGAATATGCCTCTTGTTAGTATACTAATGACTGCGTATAATCGTGAAAAATATATAGTTGAAAGTATTGAAAGTGTATTAGCATCTACTTACCAAAATTTTGAATTAATTATTGTTGATGATAGGTCTACAGATAGAACATTAGAAATAGCTAAACAATTTGCTGAAAAAGATAAAAGAATTACTGTTTATCAGAATGAAACTAATTTAGGTCAGTTTGAAAATAGAAATAAAGCGGCAGAATATGCAAAAGGTAAATATTTAAAATATTTAGATTCTGACGATATTATTTATCCTACAGGAATTGAAGCAATGGTTTTAAATATGGAACAATTTCCAGAAGCTGCATACGGTTTAGAGTACCCAGAAAGACAAATTGATGATCCATATCCAATTCTAAAAACATCAAAGGAAGCTTATAAATTGCATTTTCAAGGAGATAAAATTTTTAGATGTGGTCCTTCTGCTGGTATTTTTAATTCAAAAAAATTTAGAGAAGTAAAAGGTTTTCCACTAACTCCCTACATTGGAGATTTGGAATTCTGTTTACGATTATCGGCTAGGTTTTCTATGATAATGATGCAACCAGGTCTCTTTTGGTGGCGAGTGCATTCTGAGCAAGAATTTGCCAAAGGTAATTCTGGAATAAGTTATTTAGTTAGTAATTTTGAAATTAATCGAAAATATCTATTAGATAGTCATTGTCCTTTGCATATATCTGAAAGAAAAAGGCTATTAAAAAAAATTAACAAAAGTCATATAAATTTAATTTTAGGAATTGCAATTAAGAAATTAAATATTTCTAAAGCGTATAATATCTATAAAACTACAAAGTGGACCTAATTGATGAAACTAGAGTTAAACAAAAAACTAACTGATAAGAAATATTGGATAGAGACCTCAGTTAATTATACTATGGGGCGGCATAATGCCCATATTGAAGTAGTTGAATTAATTAAAAAATACATCCCCAAAAATAATACAGGAACTTGTTTAGAAATTGGAAGTTTTCCAGGTCCTTTTCTTGCTACTTTTGGAGATTTAGGATATGAATTAAACGGAATAGATTATAACCCTAGAAATAAATTAGATGTTCCACTTTGGCTGAAAGAGGAAAAGCTAAAAGTAGGTGAATTTTTTGCTGAAGACTTTTTCAATTTTACATTTGAAAAAAAATATAATGTAGTTTGTTCCTTTGGTTTTATTGAGCATTTTAAAAATTATGATGAAGTAATTCAAATGCATTGTGATTTAAATACTCATAATGGAATGTTAATGATAACAACTCCAAATTTTAAAGGAGCATTTCAACAAATACTTCATAAACTATTTGATCAAGAGAACTTAAAGCAACATCATATTCCGTCAATGGATACGGATTTATGGAAAAAGATATTAATTGCAAATAACTATGAAATCTTATTTTCAGGGCCATTTGGAGGTTTGAAGTTTTGGGTTGAAAAGTCTCATAAAAGAAATTTTATTCAAAAAACAGGATTGTGGTTTATTGAAAGAATAATTATAAGAATGGCAAAAATTATTAGAAGTGACAACAGATTGTATTCTGGTTATTTAGGAATAATTGCAAGAAAGAAACCTTGAAAATTGTTCATTGTATCGGTTATTATTTACCTTATCATTTAGGCGGCACAGAAGTATATGTTCATTCTTTAGCTTTAGCTCAATCAAAAGCAGGTAATAATGTAAAAATTATTGTTCCTTATTATCAAATTCATATTCCTAAAATTTATTCTTATCAAGGCATACAAGTAGTTGGATTTGAAGAGATGCCAGTACCCACCGAGGAGGTAAAAAATGGAATCAAAGCGCCCGGTGGCATTTCTAATTTTAGAAAAATTTTAGTTGATGAGAATCCAGATATAATTCATTTTCACGAAATTAGCAATTCAAATGGTATTGGGATTTTTCATTTTGAAACTGCTTTCCAATTGAAAATAAAAATTGTTTACACTATTCATATTGCACTTTTTACTTGCAGAACAGGAAATCTTTACTATAAAAATAAAGATATTTGCGATGGAAAAATGAATGAACTTAAATGTTCGATTTGTTTTTTATCGAACAAAGGAATAAACTCACCATTTGCAGAAATAGCAAGTGGAGTTGGATTGCTTCTTACCGGCAAATTATTTACCGGAAAATTAAAAACGGTGTTAAATCAACCTAAATTTACTCGTTGGCAAAAAGAAAGAAACAAGCTAATTTTCACTTATAGTTCAAAAATTATTGTTATTACAGAATGGTATAAAAAGATATTAGAAATAAATAATTATCCATTAAATAAAATTAAATATATAAGTCAAGGGTTAACCGGTGAAAGTAAAACAAGTAAACATAGCCAAAGCAATGAATTCATCAATTTTGTTTACGTTGGCCGGATTAATAAAATAAAAGGAATAGACAAACTTATTCAAACTTTTATAAGTCTTGCCAATGAAAAGTGCACATTAACTATTTTTTCTCCACCAAGCAATGAAGATTTCGAAGTTAAACTTCGTTCTCAGACTGATAAATTTCAAAATATTTATTGGGCTGGAATATTAGAATATGATCTAATTGTAGAAAAACTTTCAGAATTTGATGCGTTAATTATTCCTTCAATTTGTGCCGAAATGTCACCATTAGTAATTCCACAGGCATTTTCTGCAGAGATTCCGGTAATAGGGACTAATCATTTTGGGATTAAGGAGTTGGTAAGGAATGAAATTGATGGATTATTATTCGACCCTAAAGACTTTGACAATTTAAAAGAATTAATAGTAAAAATAATTGCTAACCCTTCGATATTGAATAAGTTAAAAAATTCTATAGTTCAACAAAAATCATTTGAGAAGGTAGTTATCGAAACAAATGAAGTTTATACAGAAGTACTTAAAAATGCTTCCTAACAATCCTTTTAAAATTGCAATTTTAACTCAAAGTCACCTTTCTAGAAATCCTAGAGTGCTAAAGGAAGCAATTGCTTTAAGTAATAAAGGATTCGATATTACAGTTTTAAGTACCAAAACTGATGATTCTCTTAGTATTGAAGACAACAATTTGATCAGCAATACAAATGTTAAATTGTACTATTATTCAGATGTAAGTAACTCTGCTGATAAATCGAGAAAATTTAAATTTAGAATAATTAGAAAATTAGCACTAATTGCTCTTGGTACTTTTAATTATCAATCTGGACATTCTTTAGGTTATGGATTTAGTAAACTAAACTCTTATGCAAAAGAAATGAATGCTGATTTATATATCTGTCATCAAGAAATGGCCTCTATTGCTGGAGTTCAATTAGCAAAATCAGGCTTTAATGTTGCATTTGATTTAGAAGACTGGTATAGCGAAGATCTATTGCCAGAATCACGAAAAAACAGACCCTTAAATTTACTCAAAGAGACCGAAAAATTTGCCTTGAACAATGGAGTTTATTGTACCACAACTTCTAAAAGCATGGCAATAAAAATGGGTGAGGATTATCATTCAAGCCCTCCAGAATATATATATAATAGTTTTCCTCTCACATTGGATAATCCAATTAACAATATTAAAAATGATCGCTTGGATTTAAGAAAACCATCTTTTTTTTGGTTTTCTCAAACTATTGGACCCGGTAGAGGGTTAGAAACTTTTTTACAAGCAGTCACATTAATTGATACTCCAATTGAAATTCACTTAAGAGGAAACTGTAACGCTCAATATAAAAATCAACTACAATTAATTATAGCTAAAACTAAACATGATTTATTTTTTCATGAGTTAGTTCAAAACATTGAGTTGCCTTTTTATATTCGACAGCATGATATTGGCCTTGCTCTGGAAGCAAATAAACCTAAAAGTAGAGATTTGACTGTTACTAATAAGATATTGCAATATTTATTAGAAGGTTTAACGGTTATTGCGTCCGATACTGAAGGGCAAAAAGAGATAGCTGATATAGTTCCCGCTCAAGTTTTTTTATATCAGAATGAAAATATAGAATCTTTAGCTAATATTATTCAATTAGCAATAAAAGCTCAATTAAATAAAAGTAAGATTTTTAATTTTCCAGAAGAATTAAGTTGGGATAGTCAAAAAGATAAAATAGTTTTATTAGTTAGCCAATTTTTGCACCCTAAATAAGTTGAGGCGAGTATTAATTATCTCTCCACATTTTCCACCAGTAAATTCAGCAGATATGCATAGGGTTAGGCAAAGTCTCCCTTATTTTAAGGAGTTTGGCTGGCTGGCTGAAGTTATCACGGTTGATTCGGAATTTATAGAATCATATTCTATTGATAATTTATTACTTGAAACAATTCCCTCTAATACTATTATTCACAAGGTAAAAGCATTTAGCATAAAATTTACCCGCAAGTTTGGATTAGGAAGTTTATCCATACGTTCGTTTTTACAAATCAAAAGTAAAGGGAATGAATTGTTGAAAAACAGACATTTCGACTTGATTTACTTTTCAACAACTGCCTTTCATGTTATGGCATTAGGCCCATATTGGAAACGAAAATTTAAAGTTCCATTTATACTTGATATTCAAGATCCTTGGAGGAATGATTTTTATTTGAATAAGCCAGTAAGCCAAAGACCTCCTAAATTTTGGTTTTCCTATAACTTAGATAAATATTTAGAAAAGATAACAATCCCAAATGTAGATGGAATTATCTCTGTATCAAAAGATTATAACGAAGTTTTTCAACAGAGATATCCTGGCTTAAATTCAGTTGTATTTAAAGTAATCCCTTTTGCAGGTTCAGAAATAGATTTTAAAATTGTTGAAAATCATAATATAGTTTCTGAGCAGATTAAATTTAATCCTGACCAAATAAACGTTGTTTACATAGGTAGAGGTGGCCACGACATGGAATTTGCATTAAGCATATTTTTTTCTGCTTTGGCTCATGGTTTAGAAGCGAATCCGCTTTTATTTAAAAAAATCCATTGTTGGTTTATTGGTACTAGTTATGCTGCACAAGGTTTTGGCAAAAAAACAATACAACCAGTAGCTGAAACTTTCGGTGTTGAAAATCACGTTTCAGAAATAAGCGATCGACTTCCATATTTTGAAACCTTAGCACTTTTGCAAAAGGCAGATTTTTTATTTGTTCCCGGAAGTACTGATAAAGCCTATACTGCATCAAAAATTTATCCCTATATATTGGCTAAAAAACCAATATTGGGAATTTTTCATCAAAACAGCAGTGTTGTTGAAATAATTAATGCTACTAATTCTGGAAGTGTTGTTTCGTTTGAAGAAAATGATGAATTAGAAATACTAACCGCTAAGGTTTATGATACACTAAGTAATATCTTAACTAAAATACCTTTTGTTCCCGATACAAACTGGGAAGCTTTTAAACCTTACACTGCCAGAGAAATGACATTAAAGCAATGTGATTTTTTTGATTCTGTATTAAATGGTAATAATTCTTTTCAATAATCTTTTTGAAAGAACCTAAATTAGAATCCGTAGCAAGTAAAAATCAAATGGGGTCCATTGAATTACTTCGAGATATTGCATCTTTAATGGTTTGTTGGTTTCATTTGTCAAGAGGTACCTCTTTTTATTTACCTGAAGGAAACTGGATAAGAGAGAGTGGCAAATGGGGATATGCAGGAGTTCATGTTTTTTTTGTGATTTCCGGATTCATCATTCCATATTCTATGCATGTAAAAAAGTATATTTTTAGTGATTTCTGGGTTTTTCTTAAAAAGAGAATTGTTCGGATTGAACCACCTTATATTGCATCAATTGTTATAATTATTGCTTTAAATTATGTGAGTACCTTTTCACCTTATTATGGAGGACCACCTTTTTCAATTGATGTTTTTAATATTTTATCTCATTTGGTTTACCTAAATATTTTCACAAAAGAGGAATGGTTAAATCCAGTTTATTGGACTCTTGCTATTGAATTTCAATATTATTTACTTATCGCTTTATGTTTTGGTTTAGTAAGTTCTACCAAAACTATAGTAAGAATGTTGTTCTTTGCAGTATTTCTGGGTGCTGTATTTCTGCCATTATCCGATAATTCTTTTTTAATGAGTTATACACCTTTTTTTCTAGCAGGTATTGTACTTTTTCAATTGTATTGTAAAATAGGTTCCCAAATCCAAAATCTGTTTTTATTATCATTGGTTTTGGGCACTATTTTTTACCTAAACGGAAACGTAATCGGCTTATTAATCATAGCAACCTTATCTTCTATATGGCTTGTACGATCGGTGCATCCTATTTTCCGCTTTTTCGGATTAATTTCTTTTTCCTTGTATCTAATGCATTCACGTATTGGAGGGAGAGTTATTAATATTACAAAAAGCCTTACAACAGATTTATTAACTAGAGAAATTATAGTTTTTGTAGCATTAGCAATAAGTATAATGGCTGCTTGGTTTTTTTATTATTTCATTGAAAGGTATTTTAAAAAATTATCTTCTTTAATTTCCTACCAAAGACACCATTAATTATTACACGAATAAATTTCTTAATCACTTTTAAGAGTTAAAAATTGAAACGGTTAGCAATAATTACCACTCATCCAATTCAATATAATGCTCCATTATTCAAAATGCTTGCTGAGAGGAAAAAACTTGATATTCATGTTTTTTATACTTGGGGTCAAACTGAAAAACAAAAATTCGATCCTGGATTCGGCAAAAATATCATGTGGGATATTCCTTTATTAGAAGGATATCAATATTCATTTGTTGACAATACTTCTAAAAATCCTGGATCACATCACTATAAAGGAATAATAAATCCAAGTCTATTAGCTGATATTGAAAACTGGAGGGCTGATGCAATTTTGATTATGGGATGGAATTTTAAAAGTCATTTAGCCGCGATGAGGTATTTTAAAGGTAAGATCCCAGTGTTGTTTAGAGGTGATTCTACGTTGTTAAATAAAGGTAAAGGCATCAAAGAATGGCTTAGGACTGTCTATTTGAAAAATATTTATAGATTTATAGATGTTGCATTTTACACTGGTAAGCATAATAAATCCTATTATGCCAAATATGGATTAAAAGATAATCAGCTGATTCTTGCTCATCATGCTATAGATAACAATCGATTTACAAATAATCATTATGAAAATAAAATTGAGGCCTACGAATTAAGAAGTAATTTAAAAATAGCCGAAACCGACTTTGTTTTTCTATTTGCAGGTAAATTAGACCCAATAAAAAATTTGGATTTACTAATTGCAGCTTTTACAAAGGCAAAACTTTTGAATGCAAAACTTATTATTGCAGGAAATGGAATTATGGAAAAGATTTTAAAACAAATGGCTCAGTCAAATCCGGACATAGTTTTTCTGCCTTTTCAAAATCAGCAAATGATGCCAAAACTTTATAGGTTAGGGCAAGTTTTTGTTCTTCCAAGCAAATCAGAAACTTGGGGATTAAGTATAAATGAAGCAATGTGCTGTAGACTTGCAATTTTAGCAAGCAATACTGTTGGTTGTGCGCCTGAGTTAATTAGTGATGATAATGGAATGGTTTTTAAATCTGGAAATTTGGAAGATTTAACAGATGCCATTAAAAAAATTGCTAACAGCTATGAATCTGTAATTAAAATGGGTGAAGCGTCTTACCAAAAAATACAATCTTTTACTTATCTGGAAATCTGTCAAGAATTTGAAAATTATTTTTTGAAATCAATAAATGTAAATTAAACAGAAAAAATAATTTGAGCAAAATAGATGTAATTCTTCCAGTTTATAATGGTATTAAATATTTGAAAGATAATATTTCAAGTGTATTAAGCCAAACATTGACAGATTTTAATTTTGTAATAGTTGATGATCAATCTACAGATGGAAGCTGGGAATACCTGCAAACTATTCGCGATAAAAGAATTCAATTAGTTCGTAATCAATCCAATATGGGTTTGTTTTACAACCTAAATTACATGATAAAAAATTCGAATAGTCCATTAATTAAACTTTGGGCACAGGATGATATCATGTATCATAATTGCTTGGAAGAGATATATAAATTTCATGAACGCTTTCCGAATATAGGATTCAGTTATTCTATGGTTGACTACATTGATGAGACAGGTAATCTTGATGATAAAATACGTAAAACTATTGATAATACTCCCGAAATAGTTTCTACTCAATTACATACACGAATTGCCTTTTTTGTTGGATCTATTGCAGGAAACATTGGAAACGTTACTTTAAATAGGAAAGCCATAAATGAAGTTGGATTATTCAATGAAAAAATGAAAATATCAGGTGATTTTGAAATGTGGGTTCGGTTGGCTCGCGATAACGAAATTGGGTTTTTGAAAAAATCAATACTTCAATTAAGAAACCATACCGGACAGTTAAGTCGCCAAGAACAATATTATATATACCATATCCGGGAGGATATTGAAGTTTATAATTACTTGATTTCATATACAAAACCCTCTGAACTTGCAGACGGAAGATATTTATTGAGAAATTACAAATTACTTTTTTATTATACCTTGATGGTTAAAGCACTTATTAAGGGTCGCTTTAACGTTTTTAACCAGTTTCTTTCAATTCTATATAAGTTCGATAATATTTTCCTGTTAAGCTTTTTTTTTATAAAGAATCGGATTCTATTTAAAAAGAAAAATGATTTTTATCAGTTGGATAACTCAGAATTTTATTCTTTTTACCAAAGAAGTTTATAAATAAATACTTTGGTAGATTCATTATTTTAAATCATAAATAACATTTTTTGAATTATGCCTCTTAATATTCATGCTATAATCCTTGCTTTAAATGAAGAATCATTCATAGAGGAAACAATTAAGCCGATTTATAGTCATCTTTCAGGAATTTCTGTTATTACGCAGTACGATCGCGATTACTATGGAAATAAAGTAATACCGGATTCAACAGCTTTGAAAGTTTTAAACTATCCTGATCCTGAAGGTAAAATTCATTTCGTTTGTAGAAGATTTGTAGATGAAACTTCCGCCAGAAATATGGAAATGCTTTCAGTTCTTAGAAATCCAATAAAAGGTAAGCAAGGCCATGGTGTTACAATGGAAACCATTCGGAAGTTTCATTCAAAGCCTGATTATTTTCTAATTGTTGATGCTGATGAAATTTATGATATAAACACTTTTGGCAATATTATTAAGTATCTGACTGAATTTAAGCCGAATGGATTGCGTGTTTCAGGATATAATTATGTAAGGAGTTGGAATGAACGGATTCCATTAAACATAATGGATCATAAGAATTTTGGTTTTGTGAAAGCGGGTATACTATTTGAAATGCGCAGACAAGTAACGTGGAATGAATCAAGAATTGCAAAATTGTTGAATATATTGAAATTACCTGATTTCTCAGCTAAAATTTTTGGCTTTAAAGATTGTCCAAGAGAGATTGGACTATTTCATCATGGTGCTTATATTGGAGGCGATGAGAGATTAGCAGCTAGAAAGATAAAACATTCACACCCTGAAGTGGTAAACTCAGATTTGCAAGAAGAAAGAAAAAAGCTTTTAACAGAAAAGATCAAAACATTAAGCCTTCCAGAAAATATTAGAAATGGAATTTGGCCAATAGGGTTTTTAGAAAATAAAATTGAATAGGTACCAAAACGAATTTCAAACAAAGAATAAAGTAAATCCAGTATTTCTAATTGGAATTTTCTTAACAGCGCTTTTATTGTCCTTATTTTCTTTAGATCCTTTATTGATTTTTGTAAGCGTAATGTTTTTGCCTTTAATTTACTTTTTTACATTTAGAGATAATGAGCCGCAGGTAATATTCATCGCAATGATGCTTTCATATCTTTCGATAACAATTAAAATTTATTATGCTATATTTTTTCAAAAATCCTTTACTGAATATAGTGATAGTAATTTGATTGAGTATACAACCGTATTAAGCTTATTTGGATTGTTCTTTTTTTTGTTTGGCATTTATGTAGCTATTCGTAAAATTACTTTAGCTAAAACTAATACTATTTCATCTACTCTTTTAAATTATAACCCAAGAAGAATATTAACCCTTTATATATTTAGTTTTATAATTTCATCATTTTTGAAAAGAATTGGACTAGGATTGGGCGGCTTTGCCCAGTTTACTATTAATGTTTCCTACTTACACAATGGGATTATTTTCATTTTAATCGCTTATGCGTATTACACTAATAAAAATGTTAAGATTACAATTTTGATTATTCTTCTTGAAATTATATTGAGTCTTACAGGGTTTTTTTCAGGATTTAAGGATTATTTCTTAATAATTGCTGCAACAATTTTAGCCTTCAAAATTCAATTTAATTTTAGGCAAACAATTTCCTTGGTTTTAATTACCGTAGGAGCCATCTATTTTTCCATAGTTTGGTCCGCAATTAAACCAGAATATCGAAAATTTTTAAGTGGTGGTGAAAGGTCCCAATACGTAGTGGTTAGTCAAAGTGATTCTTTTGAAAAATTGGCGGAACTTTTTATTGAATTTAGTAATAAAACCTATGATTTTGAAGAGATATATTATTCAATGGTCGACCGGATTTCGTATACAGAATTTTTTTCTTTAGCTGTTGAACAGGTTCCATTGGCCATTGCCCATGAAAATGGAAAATTATTTACGGAAGCTATTGAACATATTTTGTTGCCACGTATCTTAAATCCAAATAAAGCAATTATATGGGACTCCGAAATGGTTAACAAATATACTGGACGTCAGGTAGCTGGAGAACTTGAAGGTACTTCTTTCAGTTTAGGATTTATGGCAGAATGTTACATTGATTTTGGACCTTATTTAATGCATTTACCAATTTTTTTCGTTGGGCTATTAATGGGGTTTATTTATCGGTATATTTTGACAAATTCTTTAAATAAACTTTGGGGTTCAGCTCTGGTAATGAACATGCTTTTCATTGTTAACTGTAATGGAACGCCTACAAAAAAAGTATTTGGGTATGTTTTTATGTATTTTATTGTTTATCTTTTTTTTAGATTTTTCGCACTGAAAAAAATAGATAAATATTTAAGGGGTTCTTTTATTGATAAATTATAATATATGTTCATTCTTGGTTTAAATGCATTTCATGGTGATTCTTCTGCTTGCATCATGAAAGATGGTGAAATATTGGTAGCTATTGAAGAAGAGCGAATTAGAAGAATTAAGCATTGGGCTGGTTTCCCTATTGAGGCCATTAAATATTGTTTAAAAGATTTAGGGCTTTCAATTTCCGAAATTGATTATATCACCATTTCCCGAGATCCTTCTATAAACAAATTAAATAAAATCAAACATGCACTATTCAACACAATTTCTTTAACCACAATAAAAGATCGATTTCTAAATGCTCGAAAAGTAAATTCAATAAAAGCAACCTTGGCTAATGGTTTAGGAGTTCATGAAGATGTAATACGTGCCGAGATTCATAATATTGAACATCATAGATCGCATTTAGCCAGTGCATTTTTCGCATCAGGATTTAAAGAATCAGCCATTCTTTCCATTGATGGTTTCGGCGATTTTACCTCTACCATGACTTCAATTGGACGCAATGGTCAAATGGAAGTTATTGATTCTGTTTTATTTCCGCATTCATTGGGGCTTTTTTATACAGCTTTTACTCAGTTTCTTGGTTTTCCGCATTATGGCGATGAATATAAAATTATGGGTCTAGCACCATATGGTTCAAATGATTTTTCAAAAGAATTAGATGAGGTAATTAAATTAACTGATAATGGATTATTCGAATTAAATCTAAGTTATTTCACGCATCACAAGAATGGAGTTAAAATGAGTTGGGAAAATGGTGCTCCTGAAATTGGATCGGTTTACAGCCATAGAATGATTGAAATTTTTGGGATTCCGAGGAAAGCAAATGAAGAATTAACTCAGCAACATAAAAACCTGGCTACTTCAATTCAGAAAAAAACGGAACAAGTAATTTTGCATATTTTAAATCATTTACAAAAAAGTACAGGACTTACTTCTATCTGTATTGCAGGTGGAGTTGCTCAAAATAGTGTTGCCAATGGTAAAATTCTAAGTAAAACTAAATTTACTTCTATTTATGTTCCACCTGCGGGTCATGATGCTGGTACATGTATTGGATCGGCTATGTTTTTGTATCATCAAATTTTGAAGAATCCAGTCAAAAAACCGATGGCATCCGGTGCATTAGGAAGTAAATTTTCTGATGATGAAATAGAATATTATTTAAACTCAGTGAAAGCGAATTTTAAATTATTACCTGAGAATGAAGTTGATGAGTTAGTTGTATCATGTATTTCAGACGGTGGAGTAGTTGGATGGTTTCAAGGTAGAGCAGAATTTGGCCCGCGAGCATTAGGACATCGATCTATTTTAGCAGACCCTCGTAGAGCAGATGCTAAAGAAATTTTAAATCTAAAAATTAAGAGAAGAGAATCCTTCCGACCTTTTGCACCTTCCATATTAAAGGAATTTGTGAGTGAATATTTTATCGATGCAGATTCAGTACCATTTATGGAAAAAGTATATCCAATTAGGTTGGAAATGCAAGCGAAAATTCCAGCTGTTACCCATATAGATGGAACGGGAAGATTACAAACAGTAGATAGAAATACTGAACCAAGGTATCATCAGTTGATTTCTACTTTTTATGAAAAAACCGGTGTTCCAGTTTTATTAAACACTTCTTTTAATGAAAATGAACCGATTGTAAATTCGCCGGAAGATGCTTGGAAATGTTTTGACCGTACTAAAATGGATTTGTTAGTAATTGGAAATTATGTGATTGATAGAAAAAATTATTGAAACCATAAAATAAATGTGTTTAATTAAAAATGTTTTTAAGGTTTAGCAATTAAATATATCTTAAAAGCTATAAAGATAATCTACCATTAATATGTTAGTTGAAAACTAAATACAAAAAGTTTAGCTTTAAGTAGCAATTGAGATTATTAATTAAATTAATTAATTATTTTTAATTCTGAAGAGGTTAGAAACAATTAATGCTATATTAAATAAAGAGGTAATCTTGCAAAACCGATGAATACAAAAAAATATTTCTATTGGCTTGACTGGATGAGATTTATATCTGCATTTTTAGTAATTTTAGCTCATTACCGTGGTATGTTTTTTGTTGAATATGGGATTTTACCTGAATCACAACATACTAACATTGTTCGAATTTTCTATTTCTTAACCCGTTTTGGCGAACAACCTGTCCTTGTATTTTTTGTTTTAAGTGGCTTTCTAGTTGGGGGTAAAGCAATCGAACAAATTTTAACAAATTATGTAAATATTAAATCTTATATTGTAGATAGAATGGTTAGAATTTTTCTTCCATTAATCGCTTCATCATTGTTTGTAATTTTTGTTAATACAATTAGTGCAGTTCCAATTCCTTATATTGATATTCTGGGAAGTTTGTTTTCTTTACAAGGAATAATAACTTCAAGCGCCCACAATAATCCATTATGGTCCTTATCTTATGAAGTTTGGTTTTATGTAATGATGGGTTGTATAATGACGTTTTGCTTTAATAAAATACAAAAAAAGAATATAATTTATATTTTTTTTTTATTTTCTATAACACTATTTATATTTCAAATATTAAGATCATTTTATTTGTTTATTTGGTTTATGGGAGCATTCACTTATTTATTACCTCGTGAAAATATTTCATTTAAAAAATTAAAGATTTTTATAATAGCTATACTATTATTTATTTCTTTTGGATTATCCCAACTTGTATCTGCTTCTAGATCTATTAAAATTAATTTTTTTAGTTTTCTAAATACTGACAATACAAGCATGCTTTTAGCATTTTTTACCTGCCTTTTTATTCATTATCTAATAACTGCTACACCAAATAGTAAAATTGGCATAAAAATAGATAAAATTGGAAGTCACCTAGCAGGTTTTTCTTACAGTTTATATCTTACCCATTATCCACTAATGAGTTTATTAAAAAACTGGGGCTTTCCCAAAAGCGAAGAATTATCAATTAAGTCGATTTCTTTATACATTTTAGAAGTTTTTTTAGCTATGCTTACTTCATATTTAATTTATTCAATTTCAGAAAAGCATACCTATAAAATTAAAAATTTGATAAAAAGCAAAATTTGAAGTTTCAATTTTTTTTATATTTTTAATAAAGTCAGAACTTTTTGTAATAAATATGAAAATAAAATTAAATAAATAAAATAATTCATTATCTAAATTTAAAAAATTAACTTTTAAAGGTACAAAATTGAAAAATTCTATATTCATTTTAACAGATTGGTATAGCCCGGGATTCAGGGCTGGTGGGCCAATTCAATCGTGTGTTAACTTAGTAAATGCCCTAAAAGACTCATATGAAGTTTCTGTTTTAACTAGCGATAAAGATTTTAGCGAAAAAAAAAGTTATGCTGAGATTGAAAGTGATATTTGGATGAGTAACAACGGAGTAAAAATTTATTACGCAAGTAATAGAAAACTAAAAAGCTTATTTCCACTACGATTTCTAAAAGGTGATATAGATATTTTATATTTAAATAGTATGTTTTCTGTGAGATTTACCTTACTTCCATTACTTTATCTAAAATTAGGTTTAATTTCATTTAAGAAGGTTATTTTAGCACCAAGAGGCATGTTAGGATCAGGTGCAATAGAAATAAAAAAAACAAAAAAAAGAATTTTTCTGTTTTTTGCAAATATATTTGATTTATATAAAAATGTTATATTTCACGCTACGCGTGAGCAAGAAAAATTAGATATTTTAGTTCATTTTCCTAAGTCCGAAATTAATGTTATCCCAAATATTTCAGCGATCAACGTAATTAATAAAGGCATTAAAAAAAATCCAAAAGATTTAAAGTTAATATCAGTAGCACGAGTATCTTTAGGTAAAAAGACACTTTATTTACTTGAATTAATGAGTCAATTACCGGATAATTTTTCTGTAACGCTAGATATTTATGGATCTATTAATGATTTTGACTACTTTGAAAAATGCAAAAAGAAGGTGAGGAATATTCAAAAAAATATTCTTATTAATTTTTGTCTTCCTGTACCTCATAACGAATTAATGATGTTGCTAAAGCAATATCATTTTTTTATTCTACCAACCCCAGGTGAAAACTTTGGCCATGCCATAGCAGAATCATTAAGCTCAGGTTTGCCAGTAATAATTAGTGACCAAACTCCTTGGCACAATTTGATAGAAGCAAATGCTGGTTGGGAAATTAGTTTGCAATCCCAAGAAGAATTTCTTAAGATTTTAGAAAAAGCATATTGGATGGGAAATATAGAATATCAGGAAATGCGACAATGCGCGTTTAAATATTTTATGGTTAGAAGTAATACCGAAGAGTTAATTAATAGCTACAATAAATTTTTTTAAACTGAATAGAATAACTAATAAACTGGAGGTTGTTTGAAATTATTTTTCTTTACAAAAAATAAATATTTTAGAGATATCCTGTCTCTAAAATAAAAAGAAATATTTGCAATCTTTTTTTAGTAAATTTTAATTGCATTAAATTTTACTAAAAAAGCTATATTAAATATTTTAACTGTCAAATTAATTTTAAAACTTTAAATTAAATTTTAAAAACTATTAAATTTCTCTAAGAATTGCTCTTCTAATTCTTTTTAGTTTTTTGTAAAAAGAATTGCCAAAGTTATTCAGATTTAACTTTCTTGTTGATAAAAGATATACTGCTCCATCGCCAAAATATTGGCTTTCTACAATCCCTAATGCTTTAAAGTCTTTTAATTTCCAATGAGAAATATGGTGTTCATAATCACTTTCATACAATTCTTGTTGGAAATAATTAATAGGAGTGGCAATAAGAATATTTGTGTTGAGCTTTAAAAAATATTTAAGCACTTCTACAGCACTTCCTTTGTCTAAATGTTCAATAACATCAATCATTAAAACTAATTCGAAAGAAGGTAAATCTTTATAAATTTTTGTCACATCACCTACAAAGGTAGTCGTATATATTTGGTTAAGATGAGGCAACATTAAATCATTGTCTGCTTCAACAGCATCGATTTTTAAATTACTTAATTCTGCAAGGGTTTTAGAAGGATCTATTCGTTTTAAATTGTCTATTCCAACATATTCATGGATCAAAAAACCATATTTTCCAAATCCTTTTCCAATATCCAATACTCTTTTTGGTCCTAAACTTTGAATTAAACGAATAATGGTTGGAATTTGTTCTACGAAAGATGAGGCCATTTTTATTTGCAAACTTAAAAAAAATATTGAAAAAAAGATATAAATTGTGTTACACAAACTACCTTTTATAAAAATAATTTTTAGTTAATGTATTTATAAAACCCAAAAATTACCAATTAATTTAAAATTTTATTTTTTTGTCTTAAATGTCAGAATTCCCTTCGAATAGAATTAATTTATTTATTTTTCAAATAATGAAGATGAAGAATTGTAAAAAAATTTGCAAATAAATGGATTAAAAAATATTGAAAGCTTGTAATGAATTTTCATTTCGGGCTTTTTAATTATTCGGCGAATACAAAGTAAACATCTCGAAACATTAAATATAAACTCTTCTTAATCTAAAATAAAGTTTTATGTTGTAGTATTTCATACGATTTTAGATTGAAAATAATTTAAATCCGGAAGGAAGAAAATAGCTAGTAGTTTAAATTTACAATAACTTAACAAAATAATAATATACAATTATTTTTGTATTGAATACTATTTTATAATTTGCTTCCTCACATAATCTAAAAAATCATAAAAAAACTCAATCTTTTAAAATTTAATTTTGTTCTGATTCTTTTTACTTGCTCTTATAATGTATCATGGGCACAGTTTAGTATTACTCCTCCAAATGCGACAGCTACAGGAACGAATTCTCCTTTTCCAATTATAGTTAACGGTAATTATTTTGGAGGAGGTCTTAATTCACCAATCGGAAGCTTAGGACTAGGGTCAAATGTGCTAGAAAATACAGCTAATAATTCATCAACCTATAATAATACTGCTCTTGGCGATAGTGTTTTAACATTTTCTATTTTTGGTGGTGGTAATACTGGTGTAGGTTCATATTCAATGACTAACATAGGAGATGGAAATGCAAATACAGCTGTTGGATATTTAGCAATGAAAGGTAAAAAACTAAATGATCAGCTTGTTTTTGGAAGCAAAAATACAGCCTTGGGTTCGGAAGCATTAATGAATTTAATTTATAATCCCTCGACTACATTTACAAATGAAAATACCTCAGTTGGATTTAGATCTGCAAGATTACTAGAGTTAGGATACAAAAACACATCAGTAGGAAGTTATAGTTTAGAATACAATTTAAATGGATTTCACAACACAGCAATTGGTTATGAAGCACAAAATTTATCAAAAGGCTCTTCTAATACATCCCTTGGATTTCGAGCAATGAAAGCTCTAGAAAATGGCAATGAGAATATAGCAATTGGTATTAATTTAATGATTTTTTCAAAAAATGGAACATCAAATTTAGCAATTGGTGTAGGCGCAATGAGTTCATTAAATTCTAACAATGAAGCGGGTACTTATAATTTAGCTTTAGGTACAGCAGCAATGTTAGGAACATTAGGAGGAAATTTCAATGTTTGTATCGGAACTAACTCTGTAACCCCCTTATCAACTTCCCCTTTCAATAACTTTAGTACTGGTGATCACCAGCTTAGTATTCAAAACTGTATTTGGGGCATAAATATGTCTAATCAAACCAATGCTAGATTAGGAATAGGCGTTGTTTCTTTCGCTACAACAGTGACAAGTATCGTTGCAATTGGAACTATTGCTAAACTTCATGTTGGAGGAACTTTACGAATTGATAATGTACCGAATATTGTATCTCCAGCACCAGCAAATAAATATCTTTACGTAGATGTTAATGGATTTGTTGCTCAAGCTTCTCTCCCAGCTGCAGTTGGTGGGGTAACATCAACTTGTAATTCATTAAATTTTGTTCCTAAAGGCAATGCTTCTGGTAATTTGCTTTGTAGTCAAATATTTGACGACGGAGAATCTGTTGGAATTAATCAAACTTCAAACTTTAATTATGCTGGAGGTCCAGCAGGAGGTATTATTATACCAGCTGTTGGAACAAGGTTTAAACTTGCTGTTAATGGCTACACATCTTCAATAAGTTACGTAGCACTTTCTGATAAACGATTAAAAAAAGATATTAAAACCATCCCAAATCCATTAGATAAAATAGCTAAACTTGGTGGATATACCTATAAGTGGATTGAAAATAATTCGTCAGGTTTAGAATTAGGAAAACTTGACCAGGCAGGTTTTATAGCTCAAGAGGTTTTAGAGGTGTTACCTGAAGCTGTAATTAAAAGAGAAGATGGTACCTTGGGATTAATTTACGATGCGATTATGCCATTATTAGCCGAAGGAATTAAAGCACAACAAAAAATAATTATTGATCTTCAAAAATTAACAATTGATCAGCAATCAGATTTAGAGAAATTAAAGAATGAAATTCAAAACTTATCAGATAATTCTATAAGTTTAAGATCAAATAATGTAAACGATAATAGTGTGAATTTATTAAATGTATCACCAAATCCAATTGTTGGAACATCTACAATTAGCTATACTTTAAAAAATATAAAAGCTCAGTCACTAATAATTGTTACAGATTTGCAAGGAAAATTAATTAAGAAAATTAATCTTGCTCAAAACTTAGATAAAGGTACTATAGAGGTATCAATGTTAGAATTCCCTTCAAGTGGAATGTATTTATTCTCATTGCTTTCAAACAATGAAGAAGTACAAACAAAGAAAATATTTGTAAATAAATAAAATGTTCAACCCTAAAAGGTCAAATTCTTAAATGAATTTGGCCTTTTTTTTTAATTATTTTTTTATTTTGGCTTGATGTTTTTTAAAATTTTAGATAAAACTACCAATCAAAGAAATTTCGGGTTAGATTTAATTAGAGCCATTGCAATTTCGATGGTAGTTTTCAACCATTCCAGATTTATGTTATTGAGTTTGGTTGATATACCTATTATTGGATATTTAATAGGTAAGATTATTGCTTCAAGTGTTCTTTTAGGAGTTTTAGGAGTTGAACTTTTTTTTGTATTAAGCGGGTTTCTTATAGGAGGAATTCTTCTACAAGAAATTGTTAAGAATCAAAGAATTGATTGGAAATTAGTCAAACACTTTTGGATAAGAAGATGGTTTAGAACCCTACCAACCTATTTTCTTATCCTTTTATTAAATTCAATTTTATTTTATTTTTTATACAATATTCAATTCGATTGGCGCTTTATCTTTTTTATTCAAAATTTTGCAACGGCTCATCCTGATTTTTTTAGTGAAGCTTGGAGCCTTTCAATAGAAGAATGGTCTTATTTACTTATTCCAATATTTTTATTCACTGCTTTTGCAATTACAAAAGCAACAACAACAATAGCTATCATTCAAAGATTTATAATTGTCTATATTTTGTTTTCTGTTATTTTGAGATGTTTAAATGCATTCTTTGGCATATTTGGTGATTTTCATACAGAGATTCCCACTATCGTACTTTTGCGCTTAGATGCAATTGCTTTCGGTATTCTTGCTTGTTTACTAAGCAAACGATATCCTTATTTTATAATGAATAATAAAGCTTTACTGTTTTCAATTGGTTTGCTTGTAATTATTTCATTAACTTTTTTTAATTATAAATATTACTATGCCATACCTGTTTTAGGTTATAATCCTACTTATCAATTTTTCTTTCATGGATTCTTCTATACAATTATACCTATTGGATTTTCGCTCATAGTATTATATGCATCCTTTTTTTCTGTAAGTAACCTTACCAGATTTCGTAATGCAATAACACATATTAGTTTAATCTCTTACCCAATATATTTAATTCATTTATCTCTTATCGGTAAAACCTTTTTTTTTAAATATAAATTTGAAAATGATATTCTGACTGCATCTTTTTTTATATTTTACCTTGTTTCTGTTTTTATTCTTTCGACATTAATTCATAAATATTATGAATTGCCTTTTTTAAAATTAAGAGATAAGTATTCTTAATTTTCATTTCGGGCTTTTTCGTATTTCCGAGGAATACGAAGTAAACATCTCGAAATATTAAATAAAGTCTTCTTTTATAGTATTTCACACGATTTTAATTTGAAATAATTTTATATATTTATTTTTTTATTATCCAATAATTTTTATATTTAGAAAAAAATTGCTATGAAAATAACTCTCCTCGTTCTTGCACTATTTTATTTCCAAAATGGTTTTGGTTTCATAAAAGTCACTTTATTTAAAGTAATCAATACTCAAGAAATTGATTCAAACTCTACAAATGAACGTCGGCCTTCAGTGCCTCTAATGCCTCACGTTGCAGCAGTTTGTACAGCCAATAACTACATCCCCAAGTCAGATTCAAATGGGCTTTTACAATGTAGTCAACTATTTGATAACGGGATCAGTGTTGGTATAAATCAAGATACTGGTTTTGTTTTTAATGCAGTATCTTGGAACGGTAATCTTGGTTATATTCCATTTAATGCCGTTTTTAAGTTAGCTGTTAATGGTTATTGTAGTGCTTCCTCTTACGTGGCACTTTCTGATGAACGGTATAAAAAAGATATTAAAACTATTCTTAAACCTTTAGAAAAAATTGAGAAACTGGGAGGTTATACGTATAAATGGAACGAAAATAATCCTTCAGGAAGAAAATTAGAAAAGTTTAATCAAGCAGGATTTTTAGCCCAGGAAGTTATGGAAGTATTACCTGAGGCTGTAATAAAAACAGATGAAGGAACTTATGGTCTTATTTATGACGCAATTATGCCTTTATTAGTTGAAGGGATTAAAGAACAACAAAAAATTATTAAAAATCAGGAAGAGCGTATAGTAAGATTGGAGGCTTTGATAGGGCAGGATCAAAGAGTAAGCACTTCAACTTTATCTATTGAGTTAAGTGAATTAAACATAATTCCGAATCCAATTACAGGTAATTCTAGAATTCAATATATGTTGATAAATATTATGGCTTCCTCTTCAATAGTTATTACAGATATGCAAGGGAAAATAATTAAAAAATTACCAATTGCAAATAATTCCAAAACTGGCTCTGTTGAAATTAGCAACTTAGATTTTCCGCAAAGCGGTATTTATCTTTTTTCTCTTCTTTCAAATAATGAAGAAGTACAATCTAAAAAGATATTTGTAAACAAGTAAAAACTATTTTAATAATAAGAAAAAGCTCGGAATGAATTTTCATTCCGGGCTTTTTTATTTATTCGGAGAATATAAAGTAAACATTCTCGAGATATTAAATCCAAATCTAAAGCCTCCTTTTAGCCAACTGGAGCGTGTTTCTGGGATAAAATTATTTTCAACGATGCCTTCTGAATTGGCAAAATTGATGGAAAAAACATGTCCTCCGGTTTCAATTTCTATACCTAATCCAAGAGGATTATAAAATGTATCATTGGTTTTATTTTGGCGGAAATCAGAATTTACAAAATAATAATCGGCAACAATTCCAAAGCGTTTGGTAAATTTATACCTGCCTGCAATTCCAATGGCAAAATTATCATTTTCATCTCTGAAATCGCTTACATAATTTCTGTGTAGCCAAGTTGGAAGTATTTCTACTGATAAATTAGAAGAAAACTTTCTTGCTATAATTGCTTGTGTCACATACGAAATTCTATGGGCATAAACATCATAAATATCGCTTTCCACTCTTCTGGGTGTAAGTCCCGAACTAGTGAAGAGTGTGACAGAAACTGGAGTTGAATTATCTGTTGTTTGCTCTACCAATTTATATTTAAGATAAAAATCTAATAGCTGAGCAATTTTATTTCTACCAAAACCAGCAGTAAGTCTATCTGTAACGCCATATTCAAATGCAATTCGAATATCAGAAGCATTGTCTAATCCATATAGCGTTTCAGAGCCTCCATTATCTCCGGCAAAATCACCAAAACGATGACTTACCCGAAAATCCATATTGTATTTTTTTACGGTTTCGTTGGAGTGAGATAAAATAACTCGGGTTGTTTTAAACGTAGCTGTAACTGGGGTTCTTACCTGATTTTCATTTCCCATTATTGCCATTAATGAATCTAATGACTGAGCTTTTATTATGGTGGTGAGTAAGAGACTTAAAAAAATAAGTAGGATTTTTTTCATGTTAAAAAGTTTTAATAAATAAATCTTTTGGGAAATTAATTATTCAGTTTTCCTTGTGCAATCCAGCTTTCTATTTTTTGTATTTCATCAGCGGGAATTTTAGCAGAACCAATTGGCCAAGGCATTGCAATTACCCCATTATCTGGTTTGTGATTAATAGCATCGGAAACTCTCTCAATGTAATAAGGCTTGGTAAATCCTTCATACGTTGTAAATTTCTGTAATTGACTGCCGTTTTCTCCATGGCAAAAAATACTACCATCGTTTCCCATGTAGCATCTTGTTTCCAATATCGGTTTTATGTTTTTGCTAAAAAATACAGTGTCACCAATAATCATTGGTTTAGGTTCAGCTCCTTTATCATTGGTGCAAGAAATTAATATTCCAATCAAAAAAAATAAAGAAACAACAAAAGGGAAATTTTTCATATTAATCATTTAAGATAAATCTACTAAAATAAATTCAAAAAATAAGGTCGGATGTAATGCTACAAACCGACCTTTTATTACTAACTAAAACTTTTAATCATTACGATTTTTAGCTTAATTCGTTGCTTTAATAATTATTTAATTTTATCTAAAATATTTAAAACATGAAATAACTACTTGACTTTAAATAAATAAAATTTTTAGGTATTTGAGTAATTTATTTTGAATTATAGAAAACTTTAAATGGAATTTTTTTGTAACTGTTTAATTAAAAGAAAAAACTAATTCTGCCTTTTAAAAAAAATGGTGTTCCAGGTGTAAAGTGTAATTCTGAAACAGGTTCATTTTCTCCTTGCAACCGGCTTTCTGTATCAAATTGTGCTTCATTCCAATCTACATTAAAAATGTTTTCAGCACTTAAGCCTATTTCATATTTTTTTTGCGTGTAGTTTATTAAACCATCCACTACAAAATATCCTTTGGCTGTTACGGTGTTATTTTCATTAGCTGGTCTGTCTCCAATTGCTCTATATCGAATGCCTCCATTAAAACCCGTTTCTTTTTTATAGCTTATCCCAGCAATGCTCGTAAATCGAGGTGCTAAAGGAATATTATTATCATTTTTAGGTACATCTAATAAACGTCCATAATTATAATTTAGATCCAAATCGGCAAATAAATTAGGTATTAGTTGTTGTCTAATTGCAAAATCAACACCTAATCTGCGAGTAGCTCCACTAGCTTCAACAAAACCTCCATCGCCAACATATACTAATTCACTTTCCAAATCCAGGCCCCATAATGCAATTTGCATCACTGTATTATTAGATGGTTTAAATAAACTTCCGACTTCATAGCCATACGCACGAGGAAGTGTTTCTTCTTGTTTCCCTAATACTACTCCGCGTGCATCATTTGAATGAAAACCAATACTAGCTTTAGCAAATAATTCAACATCTTGATTTATAATGTATTGAAATTGTAATTTTGGACTTATTCTACTTTTGTTTTTTTCTCCTCCTGTAGAATCTCCCAAAAGTTTATCATCAAATATAAAGTTGAAATAATCAAACCGAACTCCAGGTTTTATAAAAAAAGCCGGTATAATTTCAATATTTTCATCTAACCAGGCATAAGCATTTAATTGATTTATATCGCCTCTTACAACATCACTTATAAAATTTCTTTTGACACTCTTACTTAGGTTTAGTGCAATATCATCATATCGTAAGCCAGCTCCAATAGTTTGCGTTATTTTTTTATTTCCTAATAAATAATCATTGTTCAAAGTAAATTTATACCCATAAATATTTCTATTATCTATTTGTTCTATTTGGTCGCCATTTATACTATCGTCCAGAAAAAAAGTGAAATTTGAATAAAGTTTAAAATCATATGTTGAATAAAACAATTGATTTTTAATCGTTGCATTATTTTTTAATCGAGAAGTTAAAATAAGGTTTGCGTTAGTTCGACTTGTTTTTCCACCTTCTGTATTGTCAATACTACCAAATCTGTCAATAATTCCAGCATCAATTCCACGCTGTGGTATTTGACCGCTTGCATCCCATTCTGACGAAAATGTGGAAAGATTCAATGAGAAAGTATTCATAGAATCCAAGTCAATAACATACTTCCCAAAAATATTCATACGATTGAAATTTTGCGAAGCATCAAAATAAGCATCTGTATACAAATATTCTGCGGCTATTATTGCACTTTCGTTTCTGTTTCCAAATAATTTGGCATTTTTCAAAAGATCAACCATAATTAAACCACGAGCTGTATTAAATCTTCCATATTCTAATTTAATTACATTTTTATCTAAAAAATTTAAGGTAGTAAATTTGCCAGCGCCGGAAGTTGCAAAATCACCATTCGAAGCTTCATGCGGTCCTTTATCAACTTGTAAACTTTGAACTGTTTCTGCAATCATCCAGTGCATGTCGGCATAACCTTGTCCATGCGCGTGCGAAACCATATTTACAGGCATTCCATCAATTGAAACGGCAAAATCGGTTCCATGATCTACATCAAATCCGCGTAAAAATATTTGTTCAGCTTTTCCACCGCCAGCATGTTGGGCAATAAATAAACCCGGAACCAGCCGTAGCAAATCCTGAGCAGAATTGGTAGGACGTAAAGCAAGATCGACTTTACTGATAGCGTTTATGCCATTAATAAAATTATCACTAATTGAAATTTCCGGAAGATTTAATGAATTTTCCGCTAATACCATATCCAACTTAATATTGGATTTTATCACTATTTTTTTTGTTTGTTTGACAAAAGCAATTGAAGAAAAAGTGATTTCATAATTTCCATTGGCAATATTTGATAATTGGTAAAATCCTTTTTCATTTGTTATAGTGCCTTGTTTATTCGATAATAAGACAGTTATTCCAGAAATTGGACTTCCATCATTTTTATTAATGATAATTCCAGAAATAGAATTTTTTTGAGCGAAAACTATATTCGACATTAAACTCAGAAAAAGTAATGTCAACATCAAATTTTGTAGTTGTTTTTTCATTTTAATATATATATTCATATGTAATATAAACCTGCAACCAGATTATTCACCCCTGACAAATCAGGTTGCAGGTAATCAAGAAAATAATATTTTATCAAAAGTTTTATTTACTAATGAGTGGATTACATAAGAATGCCATGAGAAAACATTTTTATAAATCGTTAACTACTAATTAAATAAAAGAATTAAACTTTTGGTGGAGGGGAATTTTTTGATAAATCTGCCATTTGGCTTCTTTCTAAAAAATTTGGGAATAATATTTTTGTTATTTTCCTAAATAATAAACTTATTTCTGGTTCAACTGAATAAAATTTATCAATAAATTTTATAAACTTTAATTGCTCAGATCCTGAATTATTTGATGCAAGATCGTCTAATTGTGTCGTTTTATCGTTGCAATGGTCAAAACAATCAAGGGCTAGAAAATTGTTGGTTTGGCATTCATTACTGTGCACATAATGTTTTTTAACAGAAATTTCCTCCCTGAAATATATGCTGGTGTAAGCCATGCTCAAATATATTGGCAGGATCAAATACAACATTAATTTTTTCAGTTCGATATTCATTTATGTAAAAAATATTCGTTCAATAGTCCAATATAATGCAACTAATGCAATAGTGCCTGACGCTGGATATACGATTCTTTTTCTAAACCAGATTTCGTGCCTAAACCATTTTACTACTATAAAGTAAGCCAATAAAATAACTGTAATCTGGCCTAATTCAACTCCAACATTAAAGCTTACCAAGGCATTTACAAATTGAGATTTTGGCATTCCAAGTTCAGAAAGTACTCCCGAAAAGCCCATTCCATGCACTAACCCAAACCCAAAAATAAGTACAATGCGATAAACGGAAACTTTGTCTGTAAAGAAATTTTCGAGTGCAACCATTACAATGCTTAATGCAATTAATGGCTCCACAATATGTGGATCTGGTGAAATAATTCCTAAAATTGCTAAAGCTAATGTTATGCTATGAGCCAATGTAAATGCGGCTGTCTGCCATAATACCTGCCGAATATTTGGATTTAAAAGATAAATACTTAATACAAATAAAATATGATCAAGACCAAGAGGTAAAATATGGGTAAAACCTAACTGGATGTATCGGAGCGTAATATTTCCTCCTGACAAATTTTCTAATTCAGGATGCGATGCATGTGCATATAATAGAAAAGGTAAAGCTATAAGGCAAAATAAAATAAATAAAAATTTATTTTTGTGCATACCCATTAGTGTTAACAACTCCTTTAACTTCTGCCATTAATAAAGCAGGTAAAAATGGATTCGTATTCATGCCATTTTTAATAAATTGTTGTGCTTTTTGTTTTTGGCCAACTTTAGCAAATATTAATCCTGCTCGGCAATTTAGCACTGGATTTTTAGAACTAGTTTTCAAGGCTTTTTCAATAAACGGTAGTGCCTCAGAATATTTGTTTTGCTTGTAAAGCACCCATGCCATGGTTTCATTTACATCAATATTATTGGGTCTGCGTTCGTATTCAACTTTTGCATGAAATACAGCTTTATCTATTTGTCCGGTTTTTAAATAAGCATATGCTAATTCTCGATCAGCAAAATGTCCATGACCAGTTTCACCTTCTTTTGGTATTTCGTCACTTGTATTTTGTAGCATGGCTACAACTGCTGTTGCATTAGTTTTAGCTTTGTCTTTTTCATTATTTAATATATAAATATCTGTCAATTCATCCCGAAAAGAATATTCAGGAATAAATTCTGCCGCACTTTCTAAATATTTTATGGCTTTTGGGTAATTTTTTTTAGCAGCTTCAATTCTACCTAAGCCAGCAACTGAATAGGCATAATCTGCACGCTGATTTATGGCTGTTTTATATTGATATTCTGCTTTTGCTAAATCACCAGTATGTTCATACAATAATCCTAATTGATTAATTGCCCAGCAAGTTTGCTCAAGCCCTGGATAACCAGCTTTTACAGCTAGATTCATCGCATCAATTGCACCTGGATAATCTCCAAATATTTCTCTTAAATATGAAACACGGGAATATGATTTTAAATCTGGTCGAATAGAAACCATTTTATCTGCCATTACAACAGCACTATCATAATTTCCCAATTCTACATACGCATCGCATAATAAACCATATACAAATGCACTGGAAGGATTTACTTTTTGAGCCTTTAGTGCTGTATTTTTCCCTTCCGAAAAATGATGCTGGTTTAATTCAATCGCAGCTTTAACACATAAAGCCTCATAATTTTCTGGTTCTGCTTTTAGCACATCATCCATTAGAATAGCTGCTGCAGGCATGTAATACGCATAATTTGCTGTTACTCTAGCTTCTTGTAAATATGCTTGAGCCAACGCTAGCTTTGTTTTTATATTTTTAGGATCTGATCGTAAAATTTTCAAATATCCTTGTATGGCTTCTTTGGTATTAAGCCATTCAGTGCCTGCTGCAGTAGTTCCGGTTCGTTCTAATAAACCAGGTATTGCCACTTTTTTTTGTTTATTAATTAAATAATAAGCAGTTAGGGCTATTATTATAAAGGAAATGATGTAAAAATATTTTTTCATAAGGGTAAAAAAAAGAGCTAAGCAGTTTCCTGCTTAGCTCAGGGAGAGCGTAATTTATAAAATTATTTTGCGATCGCTAATTTCAACGACTGCACTTTTTTACTTCCGTTGCTTAATGTAGCAACATAAGTTCCGTTTGCTAAATTTTCTGAATCAAAAGAAACGATATAGGTTCCAGCAGCTTTGTACTCATTTACTACAGTTTTAATAAATTTACCTTGTAAATCATACACTCGTATATTTACGTTTGTGTTGTTTTTTACAGTGTATTTTATTTCAGTAGCATTTTTAAATGGATTTGGATAATTCATCATGATTACATCAGGAGATGAGTAACCTACACCACCATTAAACAAACCACTTGTTGGAGTTACATTAGTTCTGAAACCAGACCAAGGCACTTGTACATAAGGGAATGAAGATCGTAATGTAGTATCATTTTTCACTGGACCTGAATCGTAGGTTAAAACAGACAATAAATCTGGAGTAACTGGAGATTGACCAATAACATAATCATCATACCATAATCCAATTGCTGCTAGAGCAACACCTGCAACAGCTTGTAATTCAATAGTTACCACATCATCTTCTAATCGACGACCGTTCGGGAAACCATCCATATTTGGGATAAATTGTAAAGCAGGGGAAGCATTAAAACGTGGATCTGTTAAACCAAGTACAGCAGCCTGAACAATTCCTAGTGGACTGAAATCAGGTGAATTTCTTGGAGTAACTGGCACTGCCATATTTAATCGTAAGTAATCGCCAAGTGTTGGTAAAAAGTTATTAATAAATGGTTTACCAGCAGCTAATGGATCTCCGTTTTTACCTGTAGCCAATTGGTATGGACGTAAATTAGGGACACCAGTATAAAATATTGGTAAAATATCTACTGCTCTAGGGCTTGTATTATTTGGTAATAGAATTGCACCAAAATTAGCATCTGATAAAGCAGTACCATCCAATGCAGGAGTTCCTCTTAATGAAAATAAGCCTGGTTTATTGTTTCTAAAATCGAAACCACCTAATGAATTCGTTTGAATTCTTAAAGGAGCTAAAGCAGGAACTGCATCTCCAAAATATCCATTTGCACCAGCGCCATCAGCCATGTATAATCCTAATTCTGGATTGCTGAAATCGCCTGCAAATTGTAAATCTTGAGAAGGAGCAACTGCATTCCAACGGTCTTTTCTAGCAATTGGAATAATTACTTCGTTTGTTAAAGGCATACCTAATCGTGAAACCTGAACATAATCAGAAGAGTAAGATGGAGTATTTCCATTGGTATTAAAGGTAGTAACTCGTGGACGATATGCAGCTGCATAAACTCCGATAACGAAATCGCCATCTAAAATGGAAGTACGTTGACTTACGCTTTTACCATCTTTTTGCAACATATTAATTGGTATTTTAACTGCAATCGTATGGATGTTTGATTTCGCAACTGCATCTATATTAGCAGATCTAAAACCTCCTAAATCAAATGCACCACCTAAATCAACAAAAAATGGATCATCTGCCGGACCGCAATAAAGTGTTTCGCCAGTTGAAGCAGTAGTAACAGCACCTGTAAATAATGTTTCATAAGATCCTGCATTTACACCTAATCCCGGAACGCCAGAATTTTCGATTGAACGAGGACCAATGTTTGGTGGAGGTACAATACCACCCGTTTTAATGGTTGTAAAAGTTGTTCCACCATCTGTACTTTTTTGTGCAGTGTAGGTAGTTTTTAAATTTTCTCCAAAACGAATATTGAAGAAAGTAGTAGAATCTTCGTTTGTTTTAGAAAATGTAAAACGATAAATAATATCATCAAATGCAGTTGCAACATTATTATCTACGTGAATTTCGTATCGGATATTTTCTCCGAATGATGCATAATTTGGTCCACCTTCTGGTAATTGAAGAGGTACATAATTGGCAATTAAAGTTACTGTGTTTGTATCATCAGGACTTCTGAATGCATACACGTCAGTGTTGTCAGCAAGCGGATCGCTTGAAATCATCGGAGCTTCTCGGTGAGAGGATGCTTCGGTGAAAAATTGTTCTGTTCCAAAGAAACCTAGAGCTACTGCACCTGCAGCGATCAAAGATCCTTTTAAAACATTTTTAGTAATTTTTCTCATGTTCTTTTTTTTTAATGTGAATTGTTTTTTATAAAAACGAAGGGGTTTATTTCGTTTATTATTTAAATTACGTGCCATAAAGACATTCGGTTTTCTTAATCTGTATTATTATTTTTGAAGAAATTATTAACTAAATAATACTTTTAATAAGGTCGCTTGGTTTAATTCTTTGTAATTTTGAATTGATGGATTTAAAATCTTTATTACTTTTTTCACCAGTTATTACCAATCGGTTAAAATATACATGCGATTTTATTTTTGATGAAATGTTGGGTGTTGAATACAATATTACATCCGATCAGCAATATTTTGAGCAATATGCAAGGCATAAAATCGCCTATGGTTCCTCTAGAATCGATCATGCTTTTTACATCAAAAACGTAGAATTACTATTCGAAAAAAATATACATCCTTTTACAATATTCCCTCAGAAAAAAGGTAAGCAGTTTTTTTTATTTCCTATACAACAAGCTGATTTACACTTTGATATTTTTGCTGCAACGTTTTATATGATTAGCCGATATGAGGAATACTTACCACATACGCGTGATCATCATGACAGATTTCGGGCAGAAGATTCCATGGCTTTTAAACACGGATTTCTTCACATACCAATCGTAGATCAGTGGATATTGTACTTAAAAAAACTGCTTCAAGTTTATTTTCCCGAAATGATTTTTAGTGAAAAGCATTTTTCTTTTATACCAACTATCGATGTCGATCAAGCTTATGCAATAAAAGACAAAGGTTTTTTGCGTCAAGCTGGCGCTTTAGTTCTTACGGCTTCACATTTTCGTTTCGAAAAATTAGTAAACCGCATCAGGATATTATCGGGTATAGACAAAGATCCATTTGATAATTTTGATTGGATTAAAAAATTGCATGATAAATATCAATTACAAGGTATTTTCTTTTTGTTGATGGCTGAGTATGGAGAATTTGATAAAAATATAGAAACTGATAATCCAAATTTTCAATCTTTAATAAAAACATTAGGAGATCACAGTAAAGTCGGAATTCATCCTTCTTATCACTCAAATGAATCGCCAGAAAAATTTAACATCGAAAAGGATATTCTTCAAAATATTTTGAATCGCTCGGTTACAGTTAGCAGACAGCATTATTTGAAGCTTAATTTGCCCAATACCTATTACTCGTTATTAGAAGCGGGAATTAAAGATGATTATACCATGGGATTTTCTTCTCAGGTTGGTTTTAGGGCAGGTACTTGTAGTTCATTTTATTTTTATGATTTAAAAAATGAAACTTCAACTCAACTAAAAATTCATCCTTTTGCAGTAATGGATGTTACGTTGCAGCAATATTTACGGCTGAAACCAGAAGCCGCTTTAGCCAGATTGATAGATTTAATAGACGAAGTGAAAAAAGTAAACGGTACATTTATTACCCTTTGGCACAACGAGTCGTTGAGTGAAGACGGAAAATGGAAAGGCTGGAGAACTATTTATGAAAAGATGGTAAATAAAGCAAGTTCTGGAATTAAAAACCCTCAGAAAGTATACTCTTAATCATAATTACATCATATTTTTTTTAGAAATTTTCAAATTTTCAACCAAGTTGTTAATATTAAGTTAACATTATTTTAATATTAACATAATTTTAGGAAGGCTACTTTTACCAAAATTTCAGTAATGGCTTTCAACAAAAATGTTTTATTTTTTATATTATCCTTACTCATTTTTGCAGGATGCAATCGTTCAGGCAAATCGAAAGAAGGCTTACTTCAAGGTCAAATAAAAATTGATGGATCGAGTACTGTATATCCAATAACGGAAGCTGTGGCAGAAGAATTTCGACGTGATCAACCGGATGTCAGAATTACTGTAGGAGTTTCAGGCACTGGAGGAGGTTTTAAAAAATTCAGTCGGGGAGAAATTGATATCAGCAACGCATCCAGATCTATAAAACAAAGCGAAATTGATGCCTGCAAAGCTAATAAAATTGAATTTATTGAATTGCCAGTTGCTTTCGATGGTTTGGCAGTTGTTGTAAATCCGAAAAATACCTGGGTTGATTATTTAACGGTAGAAGAGTTAAAAAAAATGTGGGAACCCGACGCACAAAATGTTATTAATAATTGGAGTCAGATTCGGGAAGGATGGCCAGATGAGCCTATCAATTTATATGGAGCAGGAACTGCTTCTGGAACCTATGATTATTTTACAGAAGCAATAGTTGGCAAATCACATGCTAGCCGTGGTGATTATACAGCCAGTGAAGATGATAATGTTTTGGTTCAAGGTGTTTCTACAGATAAATCAGCTTTAGCATTTTTTGGTTTAGCTTATTATGAAGAAAATAAGGATAAATTGAAATTAGTCCCTATTGATGATAAAAATGATGAAAATGGGAAAGGTCCAATAATGCCAACTTTAGAAACCGTTTCAAACGGAACGTACATTCCACTAGCCAGGCCGGAATTTATTTACATTAATAAAGCATCTGCAAATAGACCAGAAGTAAAAGCCTTTGTAGCTTTTTATATGGAAGTAGCCACGGAATTAATTTCAGAAGTTGGGTATATTCCATTACCAGCAAAAGCATATATATATGCAAAAAGCAGATTTGACAAACAAATAACTGGAACATTATTTTCAAAAGAAGGCTCGAGTGTTGGAATAAATATGGTTGAATTATTAGCTGATGAAGAGCCTGATAGCACTTCAAAAAAAGATTCAGTAAAATAATACTTAGTTAAAATTAAAATCGACGGAATAAAACAGAAATGAAAGTTAAAGAGAAAATAATTGAAGGGATACTTTTTCTGTGCAGTTTTATTACAATTCTTACCACAATTGGGATCATTTTTGTACTTGCCAGTGAATCTTATATTTTCTTTAAAGAAGTTTCGATAATCGAATTTTTGACAGATACACAATGGACACCTTTATTTGCTAAAAAAAGATTCGGAATTCTTCCATTAGTAACAGGTACACTATTAACTACATTAATTGCTATAAGCGTGGCAATTCCAATAGGTTTAACGATTGCTGTTTATTTAAATGAATATGCGCCAAAAAAATTCACAGAAATTGTAAAACCGCTTCTGGAGATTCTGGCTGCTGTTCCAACGGTTGTATATGGTTTTTTTGCCTTGTTATTCGTTACCCCAATTTTACAAAAGTTTTTACCCGAGTTGTCAGGTTTTAATGCACTTTCAGCAGGATTGGTAATGGGAGTTATGATTATCCCTTATGTTTCTTCCTTAAGTGAAGACGCATTGCGAGCAGTTCCAAATTCATTACGTGAAGCAGCTTATGGAATGGGTTCTACCAAACTTCAAACTGCTTTTAGGGTAATGGTGCCGGCTGCATCTTCAGGTATTATTGTTTCTATAATTTTAGCAATATCCAGGGCAATTGGCGAAACAATGATTGTTGCAATTGCCGCAGGTCAAGAACCAAGGTTAACTATGAATCCTTTAGTTTCCATTGAAACCATTACTACCTATATTGTTCAAGTTAGTTTGGGTGATGTTCCCCAAGATTCTATTGAGTATCGAACCATTTTCGCAGCTGGTATGACGCTTTTTATTTTTACATTTTTGCTAAATAATATCAGTTTTTACATCAAAAGAAAATATCAGGAAAAATATGAGTAACGCTTCTCGCAACAATAGAATTAAAGATCAATTATTTCGAATATTTGCCATTTGCTGCACTTTTTTCGGATTATTGGTGCTTGCTGTTTTATTAGGCGATATTCTGTATCGTGGTTTTAATAGGTTGGATTGGAATTTTATTACTGACCTTCCATCTCGATTGCCTCGACGTGCAGGAATTTACACAGCTTTAATCGGCATGATCTGGGTATTAGTTATGACGGTTCTAATATCTTTCCCTTTAGGCATAGGAGCTGGAATATACTTAGAAGAATATGGAGTTAAAAACCGCTTTGCAAGAATTGTAGAATTGAATATTGCTAATTTGGCAGGCGTTCCATCAATTATTTATGGAATTTTAGGTTTGCAAGTATTTGTTAGGCTTGCTGGATTAGGAAATAGTATACTTGCTGGAAGTCTTACCTTATCCTTATTAATATTACCCATTATAATTGTAAGCACGCGGGAGGCAATAAAGGCTGTACCAAAATCATTACGTGAGGGTTCTTATGCAATGGGCGCTTCCAAATGGCAAACAATAAGCCGAATCGTTCTGCCTGCTTCTTTTGGTGGAATTATTACAGGATTAATTTTAGCTATATCACGTGCCATAGGCGAAACAGCACCACTTATTGTTGTTGGAGCATTAGTGTATGTTCCTTTCGTTCCAAATGGGCCACTTGATGAATTTACCGTATTGCCAATACAAATATTTAATTGGGTTACCAGACCGCAAAGTGGTTTTGTGATAAATGCCGCCGCCGCCATTATTGTGTTACTTACTTTTACTTTTTTCATGAATGGTATTGCGGTATATTTAAGAAATCGTTGGAGTAAAAAAATGAAGTTTTAATTGTTTAATTATCTATGTTTAAATTAGAGTCGAAAGATGTAAATGTGTTTTATGGTAAATCTCAAGCCTTGAGAGGTATCACGCTTGGCATGAGAGCTAATACAGTAACTGCTTTAATTGGCCCATCTGGTTGTGGAAAATCAACTTTTCTCCGATTATTTAATCGCATGAATGATTTGATTGATAATGTGAGAATTGAAGGAGAACTAACTATTGATGGCAGAGATATTTATGCTAAAAAAATTGATGTAACCACCCATCGAAAAAAGGTTGGAATGGTTTTTCAAAAACCAAACCCTTTTCCTAAAACTATATTTGAAAATGTAGCATATGGATTAAGAGTCAATGGTATCAGCCATAAAAAATACATTGCAGAAACTGTTGAAAAATCGTTGAAACAAGCTGCACTTTGGGACGAAGTAAAAGATAAATTAAATCAAAGTGCCTTTGCATTATCAGGTGGACAACAACAACGTTTATGTATTGCGCGCACACTGGCAGTTGAGCCTTCTGTGGTTTTGATGGACGAGCCAGCTTCAGCATTAGATCCAATTTCTACAGCAAAAATTGAGGAGTTAATTTATGAACTTAAAAATAAATATACGATCGTAATTGTAACGCATAATATGCAACAAGCTGCTAGGGTGAGTGATAGAACAGCGTTTTTTTATCTTGGTGAGTTAATTGAGTTTGACGATACGGCTAAAATATTTACCAATCCGCAATCAGAACAAACGCAAAATTATGTAACCGGTAGATTCGGTTGATAATGAATAATTTTAGTAATTTAATTTTTTAGTATTTAAGTTTACCATGTCGCAAATAGATACCCAACTTCACCATTTAAAAACAGAAGTAACCGAAATGGCTTTGCTGGTATCCAGTCAAATAAGCAAAAGTGTAGTCGCTTTAATTGATTTTGATAAAGATTTGGCAAGAGAAGTTATATTCAATGAAAAGCGAGTCAATGCATTTGAATTAAAAGTTGACAAGGATTGTGAGAATATTATTGCTTTATTTAATCCAGTAGCCAATGATCTTCGTTATGTTTTTTCTACCATTAAAATTAATTACAATTTTGAACGTATAGGCGATAATGCTGAAGGTATTGCGCAATATGTATTGCAGGCAAGTCAAAAATTTGATGATCAGCTTTTGGTTAATTGCCGATTATTAGAAATGCTTGAAACGGTAAATCAGATGATAACGGATGTTTGTACTGCCTATATTTCTGATGATCCAAAATTAGCCAGAACCATTTTTGAAATGGATAGTATTTTGAATGAAATAAATAAATCTTCAACGGGTATTATTGCAGAATTTATTCAAAAAAAATCAGATAATATTTTAGATGCTTTGTATGTTTTAACTATTATCAGAAAACTTGAAAGGGTAGGAGATCACGTTACTAACATTGCAGAAGAAGTTATTTTTTATGTAGAAGCGAAGGTGTTGAAACATGGAAAAAAAATAATGTAACCCCTCCTATAAATTTTTACCCGTTGTGCGTTTATATTTATTTTGACTTATTTTTTAAACAATTGATATTATGTATTTTAAATAAGATTTTGGGGCTTCCCGTGAAAAACGGTTCGGGCTATCCGCTTTTTTGTCATTTTGAGTGAAACGAAGAATCTTAATTTAATTGTTTTTTAAATGAAAAAAAGGATGCCGCTACTATCTCTAAGTCTTCTTCCTCCAATTTCACATTCTAATATATTGATTTAAATGACTCAACCGGTCTATTTTAAGTATAATTATTTAATATTAATTTTTTACTCATCAAGCATCCATTTCTTTCACACTTTCTAAAACCTTAGAAGCCAATTCTATTTTATAATTTTCCAATCTGGTTCTTAAATCGTCGTTTGATGTTGCTATAATTTGTGCAGCCAGAATCCCAGCATTTGTGGCTCCATTAAGTGCAACAGTTGCTACCGGTACACCTGCTGGCATTTGTAAAATTGAAAGTATAGAATCCCAACCATCAATCGAATTTGATGATTTTATTGGCACTCCTACAACAGGTAAAACCGTTAATGAAGCTACCATTCCTGGTAAATGAGCGGCACCACCAGCACCAGCAACAATAACTTTAAGGCCTCTGGTTACAGCACTTTTTGCATAATCAACCATTCTATCTGGAGTACGATGTGCGGAAACGATCGTTATTTCGAAATCAACTTTTAAGTGCGTAAGTATATTAGCTGCTTGTTGCATTATTGGTAAATCTGATTTACTGCCCATTATTATTCCAACTTTTGCGTTTGTCATGCTTTTGCTTTTAAAGTATTTATAATATTTTCTGAAATTGTAATAGCTGTTTCTATTTCTGAATGTAACGTAGTTATATGCCCCATTTTCCGATATGGTTTAGTTAATTTTTTTCCATATAAATGAATGTAAGATTGCTCCATATGCAAAACTTTTTCTAATCCATCATATTTTACATTTCCTTCATAACCATCTTCTCCTAAAATATTTATGGTAACTGCGGGTGATAATAAGGTAGAAGCACCTAAAGGATAATCGGCAATAATTCGTAAAAGTTGATCGTATTGCGATGTAATACAGGCTTCTATGGTATGGTGGCCACTATTATGCGGACGAGGAGCAATTTCATTTACAAGCACATTTTCATATTTATCTACAAATAGTTCTACTGCTAAAAGTCCTACAAACTGCATTTTTTGTACCAAATCAAAAGCTGTTGATATAGCTTTTTCCGAAATTTCAGATGATATTCTGGCAGGAACAATTAAAAATTCAACAATATTCTTTTCAGAATTAAACTTCATTTCAACTGGATCATAAACTACAACCTCCCCGCTTTCCTTTCGTGCAACTAAAACTGATATTTCCATCGAAAAATCAATTAGTTCTTCCGCAATAGATGGCTGATCAAATAATAAAGGAAAATCTGCTTCTGATTTAATTTTTTGCACTCCTCTCCCATCATATCCACCTTTTCTAAGTTTTTGAATAAATGGAAATCCAGTAATTTTTGATTTAAGTTCAGAACTATTTGTAGCAACAAAAAAATTAGCTGTTGGAATGTTATTTTCCAAATAAAACTGCTTCTGTAAACTTTTGTCTTGTATTAATTTTAAATGTTGAGGATCTGGAATAATTTTCTTTCCTTCTTTTTGTAGTTGAATTAATGCGTCAACATTCACATTTTCTATTTCTATGGTAATGATATCCATTTTATGACCAAATGAATAAACATCATCATACGAATTCAAATTACCTACATAAAACTGTTGGCAAAACATTTTACATGGCGCATCTGGGTCTGGATCGAGGATAGAAATATCTAAACCAAAATCCATAGCTGGCGAAAGTAACATTCTGCCCAATTGACCTCCACCTAAAACTCCTACTTTGAATGCCATAATATATTGCTGGCTTTTTAATGCTGCTGCAAATATCAAAAAATTATTGGCTTAGTTGAGCCCGGGATCTTTTGGAAAATTTGCAATATGCCTAAATCGTTTGTCCATGCTTTCAACAACCTCTTTCCAAAGATTTATAGCATCACCTTTATAAAAAACAAACTCAGGGTTTAAAGGAATTACAATCCACGAATTTTCTTGCATTTCAATATCAAGTTGACCAGCTGACCAGCCAGTATATCCTATAAAATTTCTCGTTTCCATATTTTCACCAATTTCTTCAAATTCATAATCTCCACTAAGCATAAAAATATTGTCATGTACCTTTTCGAAACTTAATGTGAAGTCTTCTATCATATTTTTAGATCTAATTAAAGATGTAATTCGCTCTAATTCGACTGGTCCACCACAAAAAACTTGATCTTTAACAATCGTATATGTATTTAAAAGCTTTTGCTTTTCTTTATCAATAGGATTATTAAGAACTAAACCAAATGATCCTTCATCATCATGCTCCAGCAATAAAATTACGCTTCTAATAAAGTTTTCATCTAACATAAATGGTTCGGAAACCAATATACAACCAGAATAAGGTAATAAATCGCTTAACATTTTTCTGTTTTTAGGGTTATCAATAATAAGAATTCAAAAGCAGATCGAAAAATTTTGGTAATAATATGAACAATGCCAGAAATGATGCTTTAATTTAAATTTTAGAATTAAAACATGAGCAAACTAAGTAATGAGGATATCCAAAATCTGCGTGAAGATTATCAACATGCAGAATTAGATGAAAAAAGTGTTTCGATGAATCCATTTGATCAATTTCATGATTGGTTTAGCGATTCATTGAAAGCAAATTTAAAAGAACCTAATGCAATGACTTTAGCAACTGTTGCATCGGATGGGTTTCCTTCGGCTCGAATTGTTTTATTAAAAGGATTTGATAAAGATGGGTTTGTATTTTATACCAATTACGATAGTCGAAAAGGTAAAGAATTGATGCTCAACAATAAAGCTGCATTGGTTTTTCATTGGGTTGAATTGGAGCGTCAAGTTCGAATAGAAGGATTAGTGATCAAAACTAGTCGTGAAACTTCTGAAAAATACTTTAAAACAAGACCTAGAAGCAGCCAATTAGGCGCATTATCATCGCCTCAGAGTTCTGTAATTAGTGATCGCTCTGTTCTTGAAATTAAAGCTGAAAAGATGAAAGCAGCATATTCAGATCTAGAAATTCCACTTCCGAAAAACTGGGGAGGATTTGTAGTTCAGCCCCATCAAATCGAATTTTGGCAAGGAAGAAGAAGTAGATTACACGATCGGATTTTATATAAAAAAAATGAAAGCGGTATTTGGGAAATTGTTCGATTAGCTCCTTAAAACATAAAAAAACTAATTATATGAATTAAAACTACAATTCATTTAATTTAGAAATAATAAACTTCACAAAAAATAATAATTTCGACAAAATTTAAGAATAAAGAAAAATGGAAAATAGCATTCAATTAAAAGATCAAATAGATAATAAATTACTTTTAGAGCGAAAAGTATTTTTATGGGGAATGGTAAATGACGAATCTGCAAAAATGATTGTAGATCGATTATTTTATTTGGAATTGCATGAACCAGGTAAGGAAATTAAATTATTTATCAATAGCCCAGGAGGGTATGTAACTTCTGGTTTTGCCATTTACGATGCCATGAACGCTATTTCCTCCCCAGTTTCTACCATCTGTATGGGATTAGCTGCATCAATGGGTTCAATATTATTATCAGCCGGCGAAAAAGGCAAACGCTATATTTTTGAACATGGCAAAGTGATGATTCATCAACCAAGCGGAGGTGCTCAAGGTCCTTCGGCAGATATTGAGATTCAAGCTAGAGAAATAATAAAAACGAAAGAAATAGGAGCAAAAATTCTTGCTGATAATTGCGGGCAATCTTTTGAAAAAGTTATGAAAGATTTCAATAGAGATTATTGGATGGATTCAAAAGAATCAATTGATTATGGAATTGTTGATGGTGTGATGAAAGGAATTTAATTGATATTTTAGTAGATATATAAAAAAAGCGAAAGTCAATTTTCGCTTTTTTTATGATTAAATTTTATGATTTTGATAAATAAAAAATAGCTAAATCTTGCATTTTCACTTTAGTTTTTACAGCTCCATTTTACTTATATTCTTTACTCAAGGAATCATATTCACTTTTTTATTAGTAAAACGTGGAATTTCAGAATTAGACAAATCAAGTGTTTTATTAGGTTTTTTTACGTTTTTGTGTAGTTTGTATATTTTACCGTGGATGCTTGGTCACGCAGGTTGGTACAGTTTACAACCCTATCGTGATATCATGTTTTACCTTCCATTGCAACAGTTATTTTTGATTGGGCCGGTTATATATTTTTACACAAAAAGTCTTTTATATCCTTCTTTTAAGTTTGATATGAAAGATTTTTTGCATTTAATTCCATTTTGTCTTTACTCAATTTATAGTTTAATAGTTTATGTAACAGATAAACTTGTTTTACATCAATATTATTTTTATTTAAATGGTCGGGATAAAGATTTAGACCCATGGTATCAGATTTCTGGTTTAGTTTCAATGATTATATATTTCTTACTTAGCCTCAAAACCTATAATGAATATAAAAAAATGATTTTTGATAATTTGAGTTTTGCTGATTTAGTGCTATTTGACTGGATAAAGAAATATTTAATTGCCTTTTTGGGAATGCAATTTCTTAGAATTATATTTTTTTTAGTTTTTCCCGGTTGGGGAAATTTCATACAAAACTGGTGGTATTTTCTATTATTTTCTGCACTATTTTATTATGTAGCCATAAGTAGTTTGTTACAAAAAGGTATTAATGTTTCAGCTTTTAATGTAAAACATTTTGAATCAATAATTGAAAATCATGTAACTATAGAACCAGTTGAAAGTTCTAAAGTGATGATGACTTCTAAAGTAAAACTGGACAAAACAAATGATCAGAATTATATTGATCCTACTGTATTAGAATTATGGAAAAATAAAATAGAAACTTTTATTGAATCTCAAAAACTGTATCAAAATCCTTTATTAAATCTGAATGATGTTGCTTCTGGATTACAAACTCATCCTACTCAAATATCAAGAATGATCAATCAAGGATTTAAGTTGAATTTTAATGATTTTATCAATAATTATAGAGTTGAAGCAGTGATAGAAATGTTGAAGAAAAATGAACATAAAAGAAAAACGTTGCTTGGTATCGCATAGGATTGCGGTTTTAATTCTAAAACAACTTTCAATCGATCATTTAAAAAAAACACAAACATATCTCCCAAAAATTACATTGAAGAACTGGAAAACTGTAAAAATCTTAATCAAAATTAATTTTGGATATTAAAGTATGTTTCAAATCAAGATTTGGAGCGACAGTTTAAGCCATTTGAAACATTTTTGTTGAATAAATTTGAAAAGCCAAAAATTATGAAACAATTAATTCTCTTTATTTCCCTGATTTTTATTTCTTATAACAACTTGTGCGCTCAATCTAAACAAGTACAAATTGAAAAAGTAGAAAATAATCTAATTCCTTTTGTTTCAATCAAAGGATCTGAAGGAATGAATATTTATGATCGGATGAAATACTACAATGTCCTGGGTGTAAGTATTGCAGTGATTAATAATTACAAAATAGCTTGGGCAAAAGGATATGGATATGCAGACACAGCTAGAAGATATTTGGTTAATTCTGAGACTATGTTTTCTGCAGGCTCGATTAGTAAATTTGTTGCGGCAGTGACAGCTTTAAAAATGGTTGAAGAGGGTAAATTAAATTTAGATTCGCCAATAAACAATTATTTAACAACATGGAAAATAAAGGAAAATGATTTTACAAAAAGAAATCCTATCAATTTAAAAATGCTACTTAGCCATACTGGCGGTATTTCTCAATCTTCCTTTTTTGGTTTTACTCCTGATAGAAAAATTCTACCATCTATCCTTGACATTTTGAATGGCGCACCTGGTTCTGATAATAATCGAATTGTTGTAAATAGCGAGCCAAAAAAAGAATTCAGGTATTCCGGAGGTGGATTAATGATTGCACAAATGGCCATGATGGATGTTTCAAAAAGAGATTTTGAAACCATAAATCAAGAAAAATTATTTAATGTTTTAGGAATGAAAAATTCCACTTTTCAACAACCATTACCAGCGAAATTCAAAAACCAAACCTCTTGGGGATATTCTGCTGCTCCATGGTACAAAGGCATGCCATATATTTATCCGCAACAAGCAGCAGCAGGCTTATATTCTACTCCTACTGATATTGCAAAGGTGTTTATTGATGTTCAAAAATCGATAATTGGAAAAGGAAAAATATTAAATAAAAGCACCGCTGAAAAAATGTTTACCTCACAAAGTAATGTTTCAGAAGGTGGATATAAGGAACAAATAGGGATTGGTCCTTTTCTTTTGCAAAGAGCAGATAATACAGATAAAGATGGAGTTTATTTTGAATTTACTGGAGTGAATGCTGGTTTTGTTGCCTATGCAATTGGAAGTGTAGAAAATGGCAATGGAGCTATTATCATGTTAAATACTGGAGACGATTTTAATGGTTTAGGTAAAGAAATAAGAAGATCAATTGCTAAATCATACAATTGGAAAAATTTTTTACCAGAGGAGGTTGTTCCAGTAATATTAACTGATGACCAACTAACTAATTTAATCGGAAGATATAGACGCAGTGAAGATGAAGTTATTTATATAAGGAAAGAAGGAAATTATTTAGTTGAAAAAATTAACCAAAGCAATGATATAATTTGTGTTCCTATTTCCAAAGATTCGATCGTTTTTACTGATTTTAATATTAAGGGTAAATTTAATTTAGATGAAAATGGAAATGCAATGTCATTACAATCCGAATATCAGAAAACGCCTATGCTGAAAATGAAAGATCATGAGTTTACTCCAACCGAATATTTATTAGCTGGAAAGTATGAAGAAGCGAAGAATGGTTTTCGAAAAATGAATATGAATGAGTATCAACTTACGTACTTTGCCTATGATTTATTAAACAAAAAGCCGGTACAATTAGAAGCTAGCAAAGCAATTCTAGAACTTGCAGAAGAAAAATTCCCAAATTCATCCATTGTATATAACCGCTGGGGAAATTATTATTTCTTAATTAAAAACAATGAATTAGCTAAAAGCAATTTTGAAAAAGCATTAAAATTAGATCCTCAAAATACAGAAGCAATAGAAATGTTATCTAAATTCTGAAAAGTTTAAACACTAAACCAATACCACATTTTCGTCCTTTACCGTTTCCTGATTTTTAAAACATTGAAATAATCTGGCAAGTGTTACCACATCTTTACGGCAATAGGTCACAATCCTTTCCAGGTCATTTTCTTGCCAAAAAACCCTATGCACATCACTCCCATCTATATCATCTTTCGGCGTTGGAATATCAAAAACAGCTGCTAATAGATTAATAGAAGTATAATTTTTATAATCGCCAAATTTCCAAAGATCCATGGTATCCAAGTGATTAACTTCCCAAGGTTTGCGTCCAGCTGTATCCAATATTTTGGGTAATGGAATTCTATTAATTAGCATTCTTCGGGCTAAAAATGGAAAGTCAAATTCTTTTCCATTATGTGCGCATAAAAGTTTGTCAGCTTTAAGCGCATTTAGCATTTGAGCAAAATCTTTTAAAAACTCTTTTTCATTCAATCCATAAAAAGATTTTAAATGCAACTCTTTTCCATCCTGGTGTAAAACTCCGGCTATAATACAAGCTATCTTTCCAAATTCTGCATAAATTCCAGCTCGGTTATAATTACGATCTTCAGGTATTTCTTCCTCTTTAAACGTATGTGAAATTTTCTTTTCCCAAAGGATTTTAAAATTTTCGGGCACAGATTTAAAATCAGGAAATGCAGGTACAGTTTCTATATCAATAAAAATTACCTGATCGGGTTTCGTTTGATTAAGCATAGGAATGATTGTATGCTTAAATGTAGTAATTATCAGATCAAAAAAGAATTTTTAAGCAATCAAAACTCCTGGCTTATTGATTAATGGAATTCGAATAAAGTTAAATTCGGTAATACTTTCAGTTAAAAAAATAAATTTTTTATCGTAGATGACGCCATTAATATAATAGCTAACCAAAAATTCATTGTTTAATGCAAAAAGTTTTTCATCAATTGGTTCTACCAATGCAAAATTAACAGCAGGGATATCACCAATCGAATGTCGCAAAACCGAAGTTTTGACTTCTTCTCCTTTATATGTTCCGTATCCTTTTGAACTAACTAAAACAGTACTAATGGCTTGTTTTTTAAAATTTAAAATATATACATTCCAGATTTTCGATTCGCTTGATTCTGAATCAAGTACTACAGCAATACCGATATTTTCAACCTTGTTTTCCGGTAAATCCCTCTTCATAAATATTCCTATTTTTTTGCTTTTGCAAATCGTTTGTTAGGCGCTTTCTTTGCCGGTGGTGCATCTTTGGCTAATTCCAAACATTGTTCTAAAGTCAAACTGGTTGGTTCTACCCCTTTTGGGATTTTTACATTTTGTTTGCCAACTGCTATAAATGGTCCCCATCTTCCATTTAATACTTTCACTTCTGGGTTTTCAGGAAACATTAAAATCAGCTTATCAATATCCTTTTGTCTTTTATCTTGAATAATCTGTATGGCTGTTGGTTCATCTAACGTATGCGGATCTTGCTCTTTTGGTAAGGAATAAAATGCAGAATTATGAGAAATATACGGTCCAAATCTTCCAATTGCTACTTTCATATCCTTCTCCTCAAATTGACCAACTAATTTTGGTAATTTGAAAAGTTCCAAAGCATCTTCTAATGTTATGGATTCGATCATTTGACCTGCTTTTAAACTTGCATATCTTGGCTTTTCTTCACTTCCTTCTACTGTTTCGCCAATTTGAACAAATGGTCCATATCTACCAATTCTTACGGATATTTTTTTATTAGTTTCCGGATCGAAACCTAGTTCACGCTGTCCGTTTGCACGTTCAGCAGTTTCCATTGTGCTTTCTACTTCTTTATGGAATGGTCGGTAAAATGTTTCTATCATTTTAGTCCATTCCTGCATTCCCTGAGCTATTTCATCAAATTCCTTTTCCACTTTAGCAGTAAAATTAAAATCGACAACGGCATTAAAATGTTGAACCAAAAAATCATTTACAACTGCGCCAATATCACTTGGGAAAAGTTTGCTCTTCTCAGTTCCAGTAGTTTCTGTTTTTACAGATTGTTTAATAACACCATTCTCCAATTCAAATACTCCAAACGATCGTTGCTTTCCTTCTCTATCTTCTTTGATCACATAGCCACGTTTTTGAATTGTAGAAATAGTTGGTGCATACGTACTTGGTCTTCCAATTCCTAATTCTTCTAATTTTTTTACTAATGCTGCTTCGGTATATCGAACTGGAGGTCTCGAAAATCGCTCTGTCGCACTCATTTTTCTGAAGAATAATTTTTGTCCGTTTGTTAATGGTGGCAAAATATTTTCAGACTTTTCATCATCATCTGTATTTAAATCTGATTCTTCATCGTCATTTCCTTCCAGATATACTTTTAGAAATCCTTCAAATTTCATTACTTCTCCAGAAGCTACTAATTCTTCGGATCGGGTTGATATTCCAATTTTAGCAATTGTTTTTTCGAATTGAGCTTCACTCATTTGTGATGCGATAGCTCTTTTCCAAATCAATTCATACAATCGCTGTTCTGATGCATCACCATCTGTTTTATGCTGATCAAAATAGGTAGGCCGAATAGCTTCGTGAGCTTCTTGTGCACTACTATTTTTAGTTTTATATCTTCTTAATTCATGAAAATCATTACCATAAGCACTTTTTATTTCTTTTTCGGCAGCTTCTAATGCAGTGTCAGAAAGATTAACAGAATCTGTTCGCATATAGGTAATCTTACCCGCTTCATATAATTTCTGAGCAACTGTCATGGTTCTTGACACCGAAAAACCAAGTTTTCTGCTAGCTTCTTGTTGTAATGTCGAAGTTGTAAATGGAGGTGCTGGTGATTTCTTTACAGGCTTAACTTCTAAAGATTTAATATGATAAGAAGCAGGAATACAATCTTTTAAAAACTTTTCTGCATCTCCGGGCAAAGTAAATCGTTGACTTAATTCTGCTTTAAGATTTGTTTTTTTATCATCGGTTGAAAATAAAGCAACAATTTTATATTGAGAAGTTGATTTGAAAGAATTAATTTCTCTTTCTCTTTCAACAATTATTCGAACGGAAACGGATTGCACTCTTCCAGCTGATAAGGATGGTTTTATTTTTCTCCATAAAACTGGAGATAATTCGAAACCAACTAATCTGTCTAAAACACGTCGAGCTTGCTGTGCATTTACTAAATTATAATCTATCGTCCTTGGATTATCAATTGCTTTAAGAATAGCTGGTTTAGTGATTTCGTGAAAAACAATTCGTTTTGTATTGCTTTCTTTCAAACCTAGTGTTTCGTATAAATGCCAGCTGATTGCTTCTCCCTCACGGTCCTCATCGGATGCTAACCATACCATTTCGGCTTGTTTAGCTAACTTTTTAAGTTCAGATACAATTTGCTTCTTATCTTCAGGCACTTCATAAACTTGTGCAAAATTATTATTCACATCAATAGCGTCATTTCCTTTCGCCAAATCACGAATATGACCATAGCTTGATTTCACCAAAAAATCTTTTCCCAGATATCCTTCAATCGTTTTTGCTTTCGCCGGTGATTCGACAATCAATAAGTTTTTAGCCATTATATGTGTATTAGAATTAGCAAATAAACAGATTTATAAATCCATCTGGCAAAAAAATTTGAGTTACAATTAAAAATCAGGCTAAAACTTAATATTTCAGCACACTACTTTTCCATCCATAAACCTTTTTTACTTGATCTTGCCTTTTTCTGTAAACTTACAAAAAGAGATGCGTATTTTACGTTTGGAGGTACTGTGAGCACTTTTGCATACCCCTGAAGAATTAATTGTGCATTTACAAAAACACCATTTGTTAGATAAATATACGCCAACGTTCTTCCATATTTATCTTTCCGGCCTATATCATAAATTAACTTTACTTTTTTATTAAAAATCAGATTTGATAGGTAAATCTTAGATTCTGCTCCATAAAAACCGATTTGTTTATACTTGCTTGGATGCGATTCTGGAGCATCAATACCTATAAGTCGAACTTTAATTACGTTAGATCCATCCTTTATAATAAACGTATCTCCATCTGTTACTTTAGAAACGGTATATAGTTTTTCCTTATTTTCTGGATTTGGATTTACGTTAAAACCAATTTCAAGAAATAAGGAAATGAATAATAAAAATGGCATGCTGTTTTAATGATTAAACACGTTCTGTGATTTGATTAATTTTTTGCGTTAGATTCTCAATTCTATTAAAAATTAAATAAAAGTTCAAATTGTTCGATTAGACCAATTTTTATTTTATTTGCAACGCAATAATTTATTGTCTATTAAAAATATTTTGAGCTTACCCCTAAAAAGGGGTCGGGCTATCCGCTATATCTTTTTTTTATTTAATTGTTTTTTTAAAGGAAAAAAAAGGATGCCGCTCCTATCCCTAAGCCTCCGTACTTTGATTTTACATAGCATTATTGATTCATACCAAAAATTGGTAATTAGATTATTCTTTGATCCGGTCAAAAACATATCCTCCTTTTTCAGCTCCCCAAACTTGTTTACCGGCTTTATCAAATCCTTGATCCCAGCTTATTAATTTATCGGCATAAATAGTAACTTTTGATGTGGCATAACTTGCACCGCGTAAATCACTTGGACATGTTTTATCGCCAGTTTTACCTGCAAAAGTATCATCAAATTTGGCCATAAACACTGAACAACCTTCTTTTTTAGTGATGGAATCTTTACTAAATGAATCAAAAATTAAAGGGTTCTTAAATGCTCCAGCAAATCGTTTTGCATCAGGCAACATATAAACTGCACTTTCTAAAGTTGAACCAACACTTGTAACTTTATAGATTCGCTGCCTGTATGGTTTTTCCATCATGGTCGACATCGCTTGCTCAACATACAACCAATAACCATCGGTGGATTTTGGCCAAATTTGTACCATGTTAAGGCGAATATCATAATAATCAGTATCCACTTTTGCTTGTGCTTCGCTACTAAATGAACCTTGCATTCTAGAAATTAAAAGTTTCAAATCTGAATCTCGGTTTTGTGCTTTAACTATTAATGGGATTGTTATTAAAAAAAGAAATACAAATTTTTTCATAATTTTTGATTTTTAAATTAACCTGATTAGTAGTTTGAATTCGGATAAAAAAAAATAAGGTTTCATTAGATTAGTTATTTTATTGATTTTTAGTAGAATGATAAAATTATATAGAGATTTTTGTCTCTAAAGACTAAAACTCAATTTCGATAAGTTTTTTGATATGGTCAAATTTAACTTAGCAAATAATTTATAATCGAAATACAACTTTATTATTAGACGATTTTACCTAAATATTATGATATTGAACTACTATGATAAAATTTTATTCTAAACATTTCAACAGTATAGTCATAAACTGCAATTAATTTTTACTTTCGGCATTTCTCTATTTTTAATACTAAGCATGTCACCGAATTATATATTAATTGCCATAACAGGTTACTTCTGTTTATTATTAGTAATAAGTTGGTACACATCGCGTAAAGCTGATAATCAAAGTTATTTTATCGGTAACAAAAACTCTCCATGGTTTGTAGTGGCTTTTGGTATGATTGGAGATTCACTCTCAGGAGTAACATTTATTTCACTCCCAGGTACCGTGCAAGCCTCTCAATTTGGATATATGCAATTGGTTCTGGGCTATGTTTTGGGTTATTTTTTAATCGCAAAAGTGTTACTGCCCATATTTTATAAAGATAATCTTACTTCCATTTACAGCTATTTAGGTTCTCGTTTTGGGCGATATTCTCAAATGACAGGATCATTTTATTTTCTTGTTTCGAGATTAATTGGTGCTGCATTAAGGCTTTATCTTGCTGCAGCAGTGCTTCAATTATTCCTTTTTGATTACTATCATATTCCGTTTTACATCTCAGTTTCTATTATTATTGCTTTAATGTTGGTTTATACCTATCGAGGTGGTATCAAAACCTTGGTGTGGACAGATACTTTTCAATCTTCACTCCTACTTTTAGGGGTTGTTTTTTCAATTATTGCAATCGGACAACAATTAAATATTGAACCTAGCCAATTAGTTTCTAAAATAAGAGAAAGCAACATGGATCAGGTATTTTTTTGGGATTGGAGAGAACCTAATTTCTTTTTTAAGCAGTTTATAAGTGGTGCTTTTATTTGTGTGGTTATGACAGGTTTGGATCAGAATATGATGCAGAAAAATTTGAGTATTCCAAAATTAGCTGATGCTCAAAAGAATGTATATTGGTTTAGCATTATTGTAGTTTTTGTAAACCTGCTTTTCGTAGCTCTAGGAGCATTATTATTTATATATGCAGATGCCCAGCAAATTGCTTTACCAATAAACGCGGAAACAGGAAAAGTAATAACAGACAAAGTTTTTCCTTTTTTGGCATTAAACCATTTAGGCGCATTAGCAGCTTTGGTTTTTATAATTGGTTTAACAGCTGCAACATTCAACAGCGCAGATTCTGTATTAACAACATTAACAACATCGTTTTGTATTGATTTTTTACGAATTGACGATGCTTGTGAATATACTGAAAAGAAGAAAAAAAATATCAGGCATTTAGTCCATTTTGGCTTCGCAATACTGTTACTTATTACTATAATTATTAGTGGTTCTATGGCTAAAACTAATGTATTAGATACTATTTTTAAAGTAGCAGCATATACGTATGGTCCATTACTAGGTCTTTTTGTTTTTGGATTATTCACTAAAAAAAGTTTGAAAGATAATTGGGTTCCTATCATTTGCATCGTTCCCCCTATACTTTCGTGGTTGCTTGCAGAAAATTCTGTACAATTGCTCAATGGCTATAAATTTGGCTACGAACTTTTAATAATAAATGGAATATTAACTTTTTCAGGGTTAATGCTAATCAGCAAAAAACAAATTAATTTAATAATAAATAAGCAAACGATATGAGCGACGAAAAAATAATGCACGCCTTTGAAAACAAAAACTGGAAAGAATTAAAAGGATCTGATTCCTGGCAAATTTTTAAAATAATGGCAGAATTTGTTGAAGGTTTTGAGAAAATGGCTAAAATTGGCCCTTGTGTTTCCATTTTTGGATCCGCAAGAACTAAGAGAGAACATCCTTATTACTTAATGGCAGAAGAAATTGCGCGCCAATTAACCCAAAAAGGTTATGGAGTAATTAGCGGCGGCGGGCCAGGAATTATGGAAGCTGCTAATAAAGGGGCACATTCCACAGGAGGTAAATCGGTTGGATTAAACATCCAATTGCCATTTGAGCAATTTTACAATCCATATATTGATATGGATAAAATGATGAATTTTGATTATTTCTTTGTTCGCAAAGTAATGTTTGTAAAATATGCACAAGGTTTTGTGGTTTTGCCTGGTGGAATGGGAACGTTAGATGAACTATTCGAGGCATTAACCTTAATACAAACTGGCAAAATAGCCCGATTCCCAATCGTTTTGGTGGGTTCAGATTATTGGTCGGGTTTACTTGATTGGATAAAAACTACCATGCTCGAAAAAGAAAACAACATAAGCGAAGGAGATTTAAATCTCTTTAGAGTTGTTGATACGGCAGAAGATGCAGTAGATCATATTGTGAAATTCTATGAAAAATATGTGCTAAAGCCAAATTTTTGACATGTTGAAATGTAAAGCTCTTGAGGTAAGTAGAAATTTATGATAGGATTTAATGCAACTACATAATTATTATGAAATTTTAAATCTCAACCATGATTTTAATCGTTTAAAACTTTTTTTGAATTATTTAAAAAGTGCAAGTTTTGCTTTAAAATTAAATAATCAAGAAAGGTTTATCGAAGTTCGTCAAGGTTTCGAAGTTTTAAGAGAAGACCAATCATTGGAAAATTATAATAGAATTTATAAGAAATATATTCTGAACATAGAACTTAATTATCCAGAACTTAAAGAAAAAGAAATGGTTGATAGTTTTAGAATTAGAGAACAAACCGCAGGGAGAATTGCAGAAAAAACTTTTCAAATCAACAAACACATCAATTTTATTTGACAAAAGTATTGGTTATAATCATAGGAGTAGGTTTAATTCATATAATTGCAAGAGGCTCAAGTGGATTGTTGTATTTCTTTGCATTTTATTTGTTTTTTGCTAAAGATGATTATATGAATAGACTTGGAAGAGTTTTTATTTTAGCAATTGTGATAATCTTTTTAATAAGAAATTTCAACAGATTTATAAATAGATAATTAATTCGTTTTTAATTCTTACAAACAAATTGTTGATTTTAAAATGAAATAAAATCATAGCCCACGGTTAAAACCGTGGGTTACGGATTAAATATCTTTATTTGAATGATTTTAACCATTTTTTAATCTTTTTTAAAACTTTATTGTAAAAAAAAACTCCCTTTCGGGAGTTTTTACATTAAAACAAAACTGTTATACTAATAAAGGATTTCCTGCTTCATCTAACTTAATTTCTTTAACAGGTTTTTTTCTATTCTTGTACACTCTGATTTTAATACGTTCTGTTAGATAATACATCACCGGAACCAAAATCAATGTTAAAAAAGTAGCGAATAACAAACCGAAAATCATTGTCCATGATAAAGGACCCCAAAATGCAACGTTGTCTCCTCCGAAATAAAGTTTAGGATTAAACTCTGAAAACAAGGTTACAAAATCCATATTAAAACCTACTGCTAATGGTATTAAACCTAAAGTAGTTGCCATTGCTGTTAATATTACCGGAGTCATTCTGGTTCTGCCAGCTTCAATAATTGCATCTCTATATTCCATTCCTTGTTCTATTAAAAGGTCTGTAAATTCAACTAATAGAATTCCATTTCTTACCACAATTCCAGCCAAAGCAATAATTCCAATTCCTGTCATGATAATAACAATATCCATTCGGAAAATGATAAAGCCAAGTAAAACACCGATTATACTAAAGACAATTTCTGTTAATATAATTAAGGGTTTGCTTAACGAGTTGAACTGTGTTACCAGAATAATAAAAATTAAACCCAAAGAAACTAATAGTGCACCACCAAGAAATGAACTCGCTGCTGCTTGTTCTTCTTGCTCCCCAGTTAAATTTATAGAAACTGTGGCTGGAGGATTGAAATTTTTGCCCGCGGCAACAATTTTCGCCACTACTTCATTGGCATTATATCCGGTTAATACATTTGAACCAAGGGTAACAACTCGTTTTTGATTTTTACGTTTTATACCCCCATACGTATTGGAATAGGTAATGTCGGCAACCGACGATAAAGGAATCTGACGAACTACTCCGCCCATATTCATATCACGGAAGGTGATTTTTAAGTTCATTAATGCACTTATGTTATTCCGTTGGTCTTCTTTTAAACGAACTTGAATTGGATAATCATCATTATCATCTCTAAATTTAGAAACTTCGCGTCCGAAAACTGCACTCCTTACCTCATATCCAATTTGACCAGTAGATAAGCCTACTCGATTTGCTCTTTCACGATCAATATTGATAACAATTTCTGGTTTATCACTTTGAAAATCGGATTTTAATTCTTCAATTCCACCAATTTGTAAAGAGTCGATATAGCGTTTGAAATTATTGGAAACTAAAGCCAATTCTTCGAAATCATCACCCGAAATTTCAATATTAATCGGTTTCCCGGTTGGAGGCCCGTTTTGCTCTTGCCCTACAGAAATCTCGGCACCTGGAATTCCTTTAACTGCTGCTCTTATTTTATCTAAATACTCTTTGGTATTTTTTCCATCTCTTTTTCCAAATTCAACAAAGGCAACTGAAACTTTACCTAATTGAGGACTTACGCTTTGATCTTGTGGATCTTCTGCAGCACCAACAGCAACGTTAGATATTACGGACTCAACAATTGGATTGTTTTTTTCAACTACCGTAATGACTCTTTTTTCGATAATTTGCGTAATACTGTCGGTATATTTCTGATCAGTTCCGATTGGAAGTTTAATGTAGGTATAGATAAAATTAGGATCACTGTCTGGAAAGAAAACAACTTTTGGAGCTGCAAATCCCATTAAAACTATTGTAAAAACAAATAATCCAAATGTACCTGCTAATGTCCAAGCTGGTCTGCTCCCAGTTAAAAACCAACTCAATAATCTGCTATATTTTGTTTGTACTGATGGCCAAGTTATGGTTTGGAACTTTCGAATAACTCCAGTTAGAACAAATTTATTAAATGAATAAATTAAGAATAAGAAAATAGTAAAATTACCCATTCCAATAGAACTACTCAGATAAAAAATAAGCGATAAGGCAGCAAAAATAATGGCTGTAATTTTATATCCTTTGGTAATTTTTGGTTTGGTTTTATACTCTTCATCGTGATGAGGTTTCATAAAATCAACCGCGAAAACCGGATTAATAATATATGCAACCACCAATGAAGCCAATAAAGTAATTATTAAAGTAATAGGAAGAAAAAACATAAATTTTCCAATTACGCCCTGCCAAAACGCTAATGGAATAAAAGGTGCCAGTGTGGTTAATGTTCCGGAAAAGACGGGAAGGAAAATTTCGCCCGCGGCATTTTTCGCAGCTTGTTTTATAGGCACTTTTCCATTGTCGAATATTCTATGGGTGTTTTCGACGACGACAATTGCATCATCAACCACAATTCCCAAGGCTAATAAAAAGGAAAATAAAACAATAAAGTTTAAACTAAAACCAATGACAGGCAATACCAAAAAGGCGATTGCCATACTTAATGGTACAGACAATGCAACGAAAATTGCATTGGTAGTTCCCATAAAAAACATAAGAATTAAGGTAACTAAAATAAATCCAATAATGATGGTATTAATTAGATCATGCAAAGTAACACGAGTTTGATTGGATTGATCACCTGTAATATTAATTTTCAAGCCTTCGGGGAAAACGTTTTTTTCCATATCGGCAGTAATTAATTTAATTTTATCAGAAGCTTCAATTAAATTTTCACCACTTCTTTTTACAATATTTAAAGTAATTACATTTTTCTCATCCAATCTCGCATAACTTTCTTTTTCTTCGAAATCGTCTTTAACTTCTGCAATATCTTTTAAATAAACTATAGCTCCAGTAGCCGAACGGATAACAATATTGGCAATTAAGGCAGGATCTTTGTATTCTCCTTTCACATTGATAGATCTTTTTAATCCATCCATTTGTACTAAACCACCAGAAACTGTTCTGTTTTCGCTTGCAATTGCACGCTCAATATCGTCCATAGAAACACCGGCAGCTTCCGCTTTGTATAAATCTACATTTACCTGTATTTCACGCTCCAATGCTCCTACAATATCAACTCGTGTAATTTCGGGTAAAGCTTCTATCCTATCTTGCAATTGATCGGCGTAGCTTTTCATTTTATCTAAAGGAAAATCTCCAGAAATGTTTACATACATAATTGGAATTTGAGTTAAATCAATTTCCAAAATAGCAGGATCGTCTGGCAAATCGCTTGGCAAATCGGCTTTTGCCTTATCTACCGCATCTTTTACTTTTTGCTTTGCTTCCGGAATTTTAACATCTGTATTGAATTCTACAATTACATTAGAAAAATCCTGAAATGAATTACTGGTCACTTTTTTTACACCAGCAATTGATTTTACCTGCTTTTCTATTTGCTTGGTTACCAAGTTTTCCATATCCGTAGGCGAAGTTCCTGGATATATGGTACTTACATAAATTTGCGGAAATACAACTTCAGGGAAATTTTCTTTCGGAAGATTGTTGTACGACATTAATCCGGCAAGAGTAATTATTACCGTGATTATATAGATACTGGTTTTATTATCAATGGCCCAACTACTGGGCTTAAATTCTTTAAATACGTCTTTCATCTGTTATAAAAAATGAGATTTTATATTAAGTAAATATTATAGTCTGATGATTTCGCCATCCTGTAAGCCTTGAAAGCCTACATTAATTAGTTTGTCATCTTTTGATAAACCTGAGTTAACTTCAATTTGACCATTTTGAACTCTACCTGCAGAAATTACTTTTTTACGAGCAACAAGTTTGTTATTTTCATTAATAGCTACAAAAACATACTTTTCTGTATTGTTATTTTGTACCACATTTACTGGTATTACAATGGTATTATTTGCCGTATAATCAACAATTTTCATTATTGCAATCATATTTGGTCTAACATTTTCGGTATTCGATATTTTTGCTTCTGCAGTAAAAGTTCTTGACATTTCATCAATTGATTGTGACAAAAAGCTCACTTTAGAAGAGATTTCTTTTTTAATATCTGGAATTAATATCACCACATCATTTCCTTTCTTTAAATTGTTTATGTAGGCTTCTGTAACTTGTGCAGTAACTTTAAGATTAGAAGAATTTACAACACGAAATGCAGGTTGACCAGGTGCAGCATTTTCTCCTAATTTCACATTTACCTTATCAACCGTTCCGTTTATTGGCGATTTTATTTTACTACTTTCTATTTGTTTATTAAGTGTAGCAATAGATTTTTCAACACTTTCTTTATTGTTTTTAGCAGTCAAAAAATCTAATTCTGTACCAATATTTTGATCCCAAAGATTTTTTCTTTTTTTATAAATAGTATTTACAAAACTCAAATTTGTTTTTGCTTGTTGCAAACTGGTTTGCATAATATCATCATCAATTTGAGCCAAAACCTGCCCTGCGCTTACTTTATCTCCTTCTTTTGCAGAAATGTTTGTAATTACTCCTAACATTCTCGGACTTACTAATACATTTTCTTCCGCATCCACACTTCCTTGTATTTCTACATAATGCTTAAAGTCCTGAGGCTGTAATGCCAGTACTTCTACAATTTTTGTTTTTGGATTTATTGAATCAGGATTTGCTTTTGCTATTTCCGTTTCCAACGTTTGAATTTTTGAATTTAAAGCGGCTTGTTCATTTTTTAATTTCTCAAGCTGTGCTTTTTTATCACCACCTTCTGCACCACAAGCAACGATAAATGCAAGTAAAGAAACAAATAGCGATTTGCCAATCAGGTTCTGTAAATTTTTCATGTTAGTTTTAGTTTTCAATTTATTTAATATTTCCTTTTGCTTTTTCAAGATCAATTTTTGCGATAAGTGCATCATACAATGCCGATAAATAATTGTTTTGAGCAGTTTTATATTCGGTTTCTGCTGTTGTAACTTCTAAACCTGAGCCTATACCTTGCTCATATTTTATTCGAGAAACACGAACAACTTCTTCGGCTAGCGCCATATTTTTTTTTTGATTTTTGAAAGAAACAATGCTGTTGGTATAATTCGTTTTACCTTGTTGGGTTTCTAAATTCACTACATTTTTATAATTCTCTAAATCATTCTGAGCTTTATAAATTCCTAGTTTTGATTGTCTAACTTTGTAATATCGTTGACCACCGCTAAAAATGGGAACTTCTAAACTAACTCCCACAATGGTTGTAGGAAAATTAAATTGAGTACCAATTAAATTACTTATTTTTTGTTCTTGCAAATTTCTTGAATAGTTTGCAAATGCTACCAAAGTTGGCAAATAAGATGATTTGTCAAATTTGTTTGTTAATTCTGCGGCTCTTAAACTTGTTTTTAATAATGAATATTCAATTCTATTTTCATAATTAACGGTATCTCCTCCTAAATCTAAATTTGGGGTAAAATTCATTTCACCTAATTTTTCATTTATTACTAAATTTTCATTTAATGGCATTCCGATTTGAAATTTTAGTAACTGTAAACTAAAATCAATTAATCTAACTGTATTGGCTTTTTCGGTAGCAAGGTTGTTATAAATTAATTCTGTTCTATTTGCATCAATTTTTTCAACAAAACCATTTTCATTTAATGCTTTAATTTCTTTAAAACTTTTTGCTAATCGATCAATGTTAGCATCTAATAAAATTAATCTTTCTCTTGCTATTAATAGTTGGTAATAGGCTTTACTTACGGCAACATTTACATCAATTTTAGTTCTGTCTAATGCCTTATTTGATAATTCGGCATACGTTTTAGAAGCTTGTAAACCAACTAAATAGGATCCGTTAAATAAAATTTGTGATGCTTCTAAACCATACGAAAGTGTATTTGCAATGCCAAATTGAGGAGTAAGAAAACCGCCAGATGCATCGCCAAATGCTGATCTAGGAATTACTTGTGTAGGTACATCTATAAAATAATTATAAGTACTTACACTTTTAATTTGTGGTAAACCAATTCCAGTAGTTTCTTTAATTTTATAGCGAGCTATTTCTTTATCAATGCTCGCATTTTTTACGTTTACCTGATTTTTGTAAGCATAATCAATACACTGTTGCAAATTAAAACTATTGGTTTGTAATTGGGCTTTCACACTAATGTTGAAAAACACAATAAATGAGAAAATTAAAATCAATTTCCGGTTCATGATAGGATTGTTTTTTTTAGTTTATGGTGTTTGTTTTTTATACTGATTAATTAATTTATATCCTTTTAATGTAACTAAACCGTGCAAGAAATGGTCGGTAAATTGATTGCTAATTTCGTTTAAGGTATATTTATTTGGTGGAAATGCTATTGAATTAAAAGTAAGATCAATTATTTCAATTCGTAATCTTGCTATTATTTCAACATCAAAATCATCACGATAAAGTCCTTCTGCAATACCTCTTCTCAAATTTTTTAATACCTTTTGCAGTACAAATTCTTCCTTAAACTGCTTGTACATTTTAGCAGAAGATGGATGATATTTTTGCATATCGTTCATTATAGATACATTCATATTAGAAAGCATCTTTTGCATAGATTCTTTTAAAATAAAAATTTCGTGTACTGCATTTTTAGAATTGGTTAAATTGGCTTCAATTTCACATTTATCGCAATAAATGGCATTATGCATAGTTTCCAGCACCAACTCATCTTTATCTTTAAAAAAAGTATAAATCGTTTTTTTAGATATAGAAAGATGTCTGGCAATGTCGTCCATCGTCATACTTTTAATTCCAAATTGCTTAAATAGCGTTTCGGTTTCTATGATAATTCTTTCTTTTAATTCCAATTTGTTATGCCTCGTTTAAATCGAATGCAAACCTATGGAAACTTTTTATATAAAAATAGTTTCCAATGTAAATTTTATAATAAAATTTTGTAGCAATTCTATTACATTTTCAAACCAATAGTTATATTGGCTAAAAGTAATTGAATTTAAACTTAAATAGTAGATTTGCAAAAATTATCAACATGACATTTGAAGGATTAAATGCAATTTCTCCAGTTGATGGCCGATATTTTAATGCTACTTCAGATCTTAAAGCTTATTTTTCTGAAGCAGCATTAATTAAATATAGGATAAAAGTAGAGGTTGAGTATTTTATTTCTCTCTGCAAATTGCCTTTGCCTGGCTTGGAAAATATAAGCCTCAGCAATTTTAAATCGTTGAGAAATTTAGTGACTAACTTAAGCGAAGAAGACGCAACAGCGGTAAAATTGATTGAACAAAAAACGAATCACGATGTAAAGGCTGTTGAATATTTTTTAAAAGAAAAATTTGATCTTTTAGGTTTAGGTAAATATAAAGAGTTTATTCATTTTGGTTTAACATCGCAGGATATTAATAATACTGCTATACCATTATCAATTAAAGATGCTATTAATGATTTTGTGATTCCGGAAATACATAAAATTCTGGATATACTTAATGGCATGGTTTCTTTGTGGCAATCAGTAGCCATGTTGGCAAGAACTCATGGGCAACCTGCCTCACCTACCCGATTAGGAAAAGAGCTGGATGTGTTTCATGAGCGGATTTTTATGCAATTAGATTTATTGAAAACCATACCCTATTCTGCTAAATTCGGAGGCGCAACAGGAAATTTTAATGCTCATGCCATCACGTATCCAACTATTGACTGGAAAAAATTCGCCAACGATTTTGTTGAACAAACTTTAGGATTGCATAGAAGTAAAACGACCACACAAATTGAGCATTATGATAATTTTGCTGCACTATGCGACAATTTCGCCAGAATAAATACAATTTTGATTGATCTCTGTCGTGATATCTGGACTTATATTTCTATGGATTATTTTAAACAAAAAATAAAAGAAGGAGAAACGGGTTCGTCTACTATGCCGCATAAAGTAAATCCAATTGATTTTGAAAACGCAGAAGGAAATTTTGGTTTTGCGAATGCTATTTTTCAGCATCTTGCCTCTAAACTTCCAGTTTCCAGATTGCAGCGAGATTTAACTGATTCAACTGTTTTGCGAAACGTAGGAATGCCATTCGCCTATAGTTTAATTGCATTAAAATCATTAAATAAAGGTCTTAATAAATTGATTTTGAATGAAAATGCAATCAATAATGATTTGGAAAACAATTGGGCAGTGGTTGGAGAAGCCATTCAAAGTATACTAAGGCGAGAAGGTGTTGATAATCCTTATGAAAAATTAAAAGCATTAACCAGAACTGATTTAAAAATAACGAAGGAAAGTCTCCATCAATTTATTGAAAGTTTAGATATCGAAGATTTAATAAAAGCTGAACTCAAAAATATTACACCCCAAACCTATACTGGGATATAGATTATCAAACATTTTCGTTTTAAATTTGTCATAAATATTATAAAATAAAATCATGCAAGCAACAGCCACTGTAAATATATATACAGAACAAACGCCAAATCCGGCAACTATGAAATTTCTAACGACCAAATTATTAGTATCGGGAAGTTTGGATTTTGCTAATCAAGAAAGTGCACAAGAATCTCCATTTGCAAAAGAATTATTTAAATTTTCATTTGTAAAAGGAGTTTTTTTCGCCAGTAATTTTATAACCATTACTAAAGAAGAAGGAATTGAGTGGGATGATATTACTGCAATTTTAAAAGAATTTATAAAAGGTGCAATAGAATCTGAAATTAAAATTACCACTGAAACTGAAGTTCAAACGCAGGAATTTTCGGGTACGGATGCTGAGAAAAAAATACAGCAAGTATTAGAAGATTATGTTCGACCAGCTGTTGAGCAAGACGGAGGTGCAATTCATTATAAATCTTTTAATGATGGTATTGTTACTGTAGTATTAAAAGGAGCTTGCAGTGGTTGTCCGTCTTCAACAATTACATTAAAATCAGGAATAGAGAATTTGTTAAAGAGAATGGTACCCGGAGTTACTGAAGTAGTTTCAGAAGCAATGTAATTTTAACGATTAATTAATTTTAGAAAAAGCGTTCGATTAATAATTGAACGCTTTTTTTTGTAAAACAAAATAGTTTTGTGCCATTATATTTGTCAACTACCATTCATACAAAATATGGACAAAAATTACGACAATATTTTAAAAGCAGAAAAAAGAAAATATAGTAAAAAGCAATTGAAAACATCCCAAAATTCATTAGCAATGTCACAAAACCACGAAAAGAAATAGTTTAGTAAATTATGTGGACATGCCCAAAATGTGAACGTGACTTAAAGAACCCAAACCAATGGCATAATTGCGTTAAGGTTAGCATTGACAACCTTTTTGAAGGGAAAGGACAAGAATTAGTTTTTGTATTTGATAAGTTACTTTCTGAAATAATGGAATTGGAAAACGTAATTGTTAGTGCCACCCAAAACTGTATTGTATTTGTGCACAATCAAACATTTCTTGTTATTAAACTTATGAAAAAGCAATTGGATGTAAAGTTTTATTCAGAAAAAGAACTCGATGAATTTCCAATTATAAAAAGCGTTTTCTATTCTGGTAAATTTGAAAACCATATTTGTTTATCAACTTTAGAGGAATAGTCACCACCTGTTTTTAAACACTTAAGACAATCGTATAAAATTTTATAAAAAGAAAAGGTAATATATATAGATGGTAAAAACTGAAAATTTCAAACAAATTGAAATCGTTTCCGCTTCTGAATTGAGAGATTGGCTTCATAAAAATTATGAACAAACAGAAAGTATTTGGTTGGTTACTTTTAAAAAAGAAGTGACTGATAAATATGTTTCCAACAACGAAGTTTTAGACGAATTGCTTTGTTTTGGCTGGATTGATGGTATAAAAAGAAAAATTGATATGCAAAAAGTAATGCAATTAATTTCTCCTAGAAGGGTTCAACATTGGTCACAAACTTATAAAGATCGCTTTGCAAAATTGGAGAAAGAAGGGTTAATGACTGATTTAGGGAGAGCTTCTGTAAATTTATCAAAAAACCTTGGTCTTTGGGATTACATGAACGATGTAGATCAACTTATTAAACCAGAGGATTTTGTTCAATATTTAGAAAAATATCCGAAGGCCACAGAAAATTTTGATGCTTTTGGTGCTTCAAGTAAACGATTTATATTGAGGTACATTAAAATAGCCAAAACGAAAACCACAAGAATAAAAAGAATAGCACAAATAGCTGAGTTGGCATCACAAAATCAAAAATTACCTGGGAGTTAAATAGTAGTATAGTGAAATTATACAAAATATGTAATCACCAATGTTTTTTTACAATTTCCATCAAATCCTGATATACTTTTGGATTTCCACATACAATTTCTCGTTGATTAATAAAGTCAGAGGTACCAGCAAAATCTGTTACAATACCACCTGCTTGCTGTAAAATAAATGCACCACCAGCAACATCCCAAGCATTTAAATTATATTCAAAATAGCCATCAAACCTACCACATGCCGTGTAAACTAGATCAACTGCAGCAGAACCTATTCTTCTTAAACCATGCGTTTTTTGCATAAGCACTTTTAAAATTTCCAAATAGGAATCCATATTTTCAAATTGATAATATGGAAATCCAGTGGCAATTAAACTCTGATTTAAACCAGTAGCTGAACTTACTGAAATTTGTTTTTTATTCATCCAAGCTTTGCCTCCTTCACAACTATAAAAACATTCATTACGAACAATTTCATATACAACTCCTAATACCAGAATGCCATTTCTTTGTAATGCTATACTAATAGAATATGTAGGAATACCATGAATAAAATTAGTAGTTCCGTCAAGTGGATCAATAATCCAATTATAGTGCTCAGCAATTACTGTTTCTGTTTTTTCTTCTGTTATAAAACCACTTTCAGGTAATAAAATTTTTAATCTCTTGACTAATTGTTGTTCAGCAGATTTATCAACATACGAAACCAAATCGTTCAATCCTTTATATTCAGTACTCGACTGATTAAAATTCAAGGATTCATTTCTGATAAACGTTCCAACTTCAATAACTAATTCGCAAACATTTTGCGTAAGTTTTTCTAAATCAAGATTTTGCATTTTTTATTTTAAATGTAAAATATTTATGAATAAAGTAACTCACAAAAGCCACCATAGCAGCAGAAAAAATTCGTGCTGGAGTTGGATATAATTTTAAGCCATCTACCAGCATTTTCATCATGGCATAATTACATAAAAAAACAATACCTGAAACAAGAATATATTTTGGAATTTGTACTCTCTTTTTGGTGTTGGTATTTGTAAAGACAAAATAACGCGTTATTATAAAATTTACAAACATCCCGAAACTATACGAAACAATAAGCGAAGCAATATGGCCAGAAATAGTTGTGGAGTTGATTAAAATATCCTTTTTTCTGATAATAAAATTATAAGTAATAAAATAAACGATAATATCTACAGCGGTAGCAAGCCCTCCAGAAATTATATACCGTACAGCTTTATATTGTAAAGCTGGTGCAATAGTTCTAAAAATTAAATTCTGATGTAGAATTTTCATATCGCTGGATTCAGTCTATTTTTTTTATCTAAATTTATTGAATAAATAATAACTATAATACCTGCTAATGCTATTAAAGAGGAAATAAGTTCTGCTTGAGTAAATGCTTTTCCGAAAACGTGATAGAGCGTATTCACTCTAATTTTCTCAATCATAAATCGTTCAAAACCGTTTAGAACTAAATAAATTCCAACTAGTAGTCCAGGTATTTTTATTGATTTGCGAATGCTCCATAAAAATAAAAATATACCTACACACATTAAAGTTTCGTAATATGATGTTGGATAAACAGGAAATGCAAGAATTGCACAATGATTACCTACGCATCCTGGAATGGGAATACCTTCGCCTAAAACATTATTTGGATATCTGTAACTCCACATCCAATCAGGCAAAAAACTCATCCAGTTTGGTTTAGGAGCCAAATTGTTAATTCCCCAATCTCCGTCGCCAGCCATATGGCATCCAATTCGGCCAACACCATACGCCAAAATTAAACCTGGTGCAGCAGCATCAAACATATGAATTATTTTAATTCCTTTACTTTTCACATAATGCATTACTGCATAGCCACCAACAAGTAATCCACCATAAAAGGTTAGGCCAGAAAAAGATAATATACTACCAACTGGATCGGCTAAAAACTGATCAATATTTTCGAGATTGTGAAAAACCTTAGCTCCAATTATTCCAAAAACTGCAGCAATAATAACCACATTTCCCATTATTTGAAATGGATGAACAACGATAGATTCTTCTTTTACACTTGTTTTTTCTGCTTTCTGAAAATCGCGAAAAATAAAATAAACTGCAATTGCTAAACCAATTGCACCGCCCAATAAACTTCCCCTACCAGATAAAATCATAGCTTGCGGATCCGCAACAAACTCCGAATAATTTAATGCAATTTCCAATAATTTAAAGCCGATAAAAAAACCCAAAAGGCCATTGATAATCATTTCAACGGTTCCTGGTTTTTTTCCAGAAATAACTATTTGTTTAAATGGGTGAATTAAGCCTAATTTTTCTTTCCTTTTCAGCTCACTTACAATTACCAGATTTGCTGCTAAAAATGCCATTGCTACAAAAAAACCAAAAGTTTGAATTGGTAAGGGTAAGTTAATGCCGAACAAGTCAAGCAAAAGATCGGAAATGGATGGATACATAGTTTTGTATTAAGCGTGTACTATTATTTCATTTGATTCTACAATATCCATTTCTCCTATGGAATTTATTGCATTTAATGAAACCAATTTAATTTCATTGACCAATAAAGGATCATATTGGCAGGATACTTTTATATAATTATCAGTAAAGCCATGCATCAATCCATTTTTATGCTCAGCTTCAAATAATACATTTCGAGAAGTATTAATATGTTCGCTATAGAATTGGTGTCTTTTCTTTTCTGATAAAATCTTCAGCATTTTATTTCGCTCATTCGCAGTACTTCCAGGTACTTTCGAAGGCATTTCAACAGATGGAGTATTTGCTCGTTCGGAATAGGTAAATACGTGTAAATAGGAAATTGGTAATTCGGTTAAAAATTGATAGGTTTCTAAAAAATCTTCTCGGGTTTCTCCTGGAAAACCGACAATAACATCAACTCCAATGCAGCAATGCGGCATTTTTTCTTTTATCGATTTTATTCTACTCGCATATTGTTCACGTTTATATCTTCTGCGCATCAATGCTAAAATTTTATTACAGCCTGATTGTAAAGGGATATGAAAATGAGGAACGAAATGATTGGAATTTGATACAAAAGATATGATTTCATCAGTTAATAAATTAGGTTCGATAGATGAAATTCTAAATCTTGAAATGGATGTTGAACGATCAATTTGCTGAATTAATTCATAAAAATCTCCTGATTCTTTAGTGCCAAAATCTCCTAAATTAACTCCTGTCAAAACAATTTCTTGAACACCAGATTTAGAAATTTCTAGAATAGATTCTAAAACACTACCAATATTTTGAGATCTGCTTGCCCCTCGGGCCATAGGTATGGTGCAAAAAGAGCATGAATAATCGCAACCATCCTGAACTTTTAGAAATGTGCGGGTTCTATCGCCAAACGAATAGGCTTCATTATACGTTGTTGCTTGTTCTACAGGCGAATTTAAAATGATTGCTTTTTTATTTTTTGTCAAATCATCTAAATAATCCAATAATAAAAACTTTTCGGATGCACCCAAAACCAAATCAATGCCTTCAATTTCTGAAATTTCTTTGGGTTTTAATTGTGCATAACAGCCTATAATTACCACAAAAGCATTTGGATTAATTTTTAATGCTTCTCTAACAATTTTTCGGCATTTTTTATCTGCATGATCAGTTACTGAGCAAGTATTTACAACATAAATATCTGCTTGGTCTGTAAAGCCCACTTCAGTATAACCACGGTTTGCAAATAACCTTCCTATGGTTGATGTTTCTGAGTAATTGAGTTTACAACCTAATGTGTAAAGTGCAACGGAATGAGAATTGAACATTTGCTTCAAAGATAGAATAATTAGAAAATCTATCCGAATTTCATCTTCAAACGTATTTCTGTTATTTTCTTTTTGGTGTAAAGAGGAAAATCGCCTTTCATTATCCAATCATAATAACTAGGTTCTGCTTTTAAAACATCAGTTACTTTTTTTCCTTTATGCTTACCGAAATTAAATTCTGGCTCCTGATTTTTATTATAAATCATTCTACCTGCAAAGTCTACGTTATTGTTCAAATAAGTGAATTTGTGAAGTGATTCCACATTATTTTCAACCGGAATGCTCACATTGCCTTGTTTATCAACAAATTCTATGTTTTCGTATTTTTCAATTTGGCTATGCAAAACATCCACAGTTGCTCTAATATCTGCTTCAGCACTATGTGCATTTTCCAAATCTTTTCCACAATAAAATTTATAGGCAGCTTTTAACGTTCGTTGCTCCATTTGATGAAAAATATTTTGAACATCTACCAATTTTCTTCCTTCAATATCAAAATCTACATTTACTCTAAGAAATTCTTCTAGTAAAACAGGTACATCAAATTTATTGGAGTTATAGCCACCTAAATCACATTTGTCTAAAAACTGGGCAATACTTCTAGCAACTTGGGCAAAAGTTGGAGCATCTTTAATATCTTTATCATAAATTCCGTGAACTAAAGAAGATTCTAAAGGAATAGGCATTTCCGGATTAATCTTTTTCGTTTTTATTTCTTCTGTTCCATCCGGATTTAATTTTAAGATAGATATTTCAACTATCCTGTCATTTGCTACATTCACCCCTGTTGTTTCTAAATCAAAAAAAGCAATAGGACGTTTTAAATTCAATTTCATGAGCTAAAAGTAATAAAGTTTAACAGTTTGCCATGATTCTTCAAAAATTCAATTTCTTGCAATTCATTTGAGTTAAGGCAAAAAACACGTTATATCTTGACTTTGTTTTTCTCTATCAAGTAATAAATTATACCATCAACCATCCCTACTTTCGGAACAATTAATTCTTTTATATATCCCCATTTCATGATTGCCATATAAATTTCAGTAGCTGGAATAATAACATCAGCCCGATCTTGATTTAATCCTAAAATTTGAATTCTATCTTTTAGTGAATAAGAATTTAAATAAAAATATAACTTTTTTATTTTTTCAAAACTTAAAGGAGTTCCTTCTTTTTCTTCAGACAACCTAAATAGTTTATTAATATTTCCACCAGTCCCAATTCCGATTACAGGTTTTAAATTCTTGGTATTTTCTTTTACAAAAAATTTCAAGGCATCCCAATCAGCATCTAAATCTTTATTATCTAACATTCTAATTGTTCCAATATTAAAAGAATTTGAGGCAATCATTTTATTTTTTGAAAACACACTAACTTCTGTACTTCCACCACCTACATCTATATATAAATAGGATAATTTAATATCTAATGTTTGTTCAATATGAGTAGAATAAATAATATTTGCTTCTCGGGTTCCTTCAATAATTTCTATAGAAATACCTGTTTGCTTTTTTATTGATTTTACGATTTCTTGTCCATTTTCTGCCTCTCTAAGCGCAGAAGTTGCACAAGCCATATATTCTTCAACTTTGTAAACATCTAATAAATGTTTAAAAGCAATGATCGTTTTTGTAAGATCATTTATTTTGCGTTCCGATATTTTTTTATCAAGAAAAGCATCATCTCCTAAACGAACAGGAACGCGTAGAAGTATTGTTTTTTTAAATCCAGTTTGTTCGGCATTTGAATTGATATCTGCAATAAGTAATCTTACAGCATTGGAGCCAATATCTATTGCAGCGTATTTCAATTTATTTAATTTTTAATGATCTAATGAATTTTTTTGAGAAAGGTATAAGTAAGTATCAACTTGTGTCCGGTAATTTTTATCTGAGCCAGCAGGTTTATATTCATTCATATTTTTATGATCTATAATTCTAGCTTTTGTATTATCTTTTAATTGAATTTGTAAAATATCTTTTAATTCTTTTCGCAAATCTCTATCCTTAATTGGAAAACAAACTTCCACCCGATGATCAAGATTTCTAGTCATCCAATCGGCAGATCCAACATACATTTTTTCATTTCCACCATTATGAAAAATAAAAACTCTGGAATGTTCTAAATATTTATCTACAATACTTATGGCATGAATTTTTTCACTCATATTTTTTACTCCTGCCACTAATGAGCATATTCCTCTTATAATTAAATTTACCTGAACACCGGCATTATTTGCTTCATACAATTTTTCAATCATTTCAGCATCAACTAAACTATTCATTTTCAAGGTTATTGCGGCTTTTTTTCCTTTTTTCGCATTTGCAATTTCTTGATTAATCATTGCAATAAATCGTTTTCTCATATTTATTGGAGCCACTAATAGGTCTGTAAAAATTCCTCTAACAGTATTTTTTTCTAAGGCTTTGAATAATTTATCTACCTCTGCTCCAATTTTCAGATCGCTTGTAAACAAGCTGAAATCGCTATAAATAGTTGATGTTTTTTCATTAAAATTACCTGTAGCCAGATTACAATAGTTTACAAGATTACCTTTCTCTTTTCTTATTACTAAGCACATTTTAGAATGCACCTTTAATTTTGGTACACCCTGAATAACTTTAACACCTTCTTCACTTAAATAATTCGCATAATCAATGTTCGATTTTTCATCAAATCGTGCTTGAAGTTCCATTATTACGGTTACTTTTTTTCCGTTTTTTACTGCATTAATTAATGCATTTACAATTCCTGAATTTTCAGCAAGACGATAAACGGTAATTTTAATTTCAACAACATTTGGATCTATTGCAGATTCGCGTAAAAAATGAAGTACATGATTAAACGATTGATAAGGCAAATGAATTAAAATGTCTTTTCGTTTTAAAGCGGTTAAAAAACTTCCTGATAAGTTTAAATCTTTATGCGGAATTACAGAAGGTTTTTTATATCGTAGATTATTTTCTCCAACAGTTGGGAAACCTATAAAATCTTTAAAATTATGATACCTTCCACCTGGAATCATATATTCCTTTTTTAAATTTAATTTTGAAATTAAAAATTCTAAAAGGTTTGCAGGCGTTTCAGCATCATAAACAAAACGAATAGTTTTTCCTTTCTTTCTTCGTTTTAATCCTTTGGAAATTACATCAATTAAATTTTCCGACAAATCATTATAATAAACATCGAGTTCTGCATCTCTACTTATTTTTATGGTATAGGCTTCGTAATTATCTGCTCGAAATATTCCAAATAAATCGTCAAAACAATACCTAATCACATCATCGATTAGTATAATGTATTTTAAATTATTAGTTTCTGGTAAAACCAAAAATCTTGAAATTGAGGTTGGAATTTCAAGTAAAGCTAATTTCAAAAATTTCTCATTTGAATTTTTGGTTAGTCGAACAATTAAATAAATAGAATTATCTTTTAATATTGGAAAAGCGTTCATATTATCAACCATCACAGGAACCATAATTGGCAAAATTTTGGTTCGGAAATACTCACGAACAAAAGCACCTCTGGTTACATTAAGTTGATGCTCATTTATAATAAAAATTTTGTTTTCCGCAAGTTCTGGAATTAGAACCTGATGATAAAGCATGGTTAATCGCTCTTGTTGTTTTACCACAATAGATTTGATATTCGATATTGCTTTTTTATAATTCAAACCAATTATACTTTTCGAATCCATATGTAAGTTTGCCATTCTATCAATTGTGGCAAACCGTACTTTGAAAAATTCGTCCAGATTATTGGAAAAAATACCCATGAACTTTATTCGTTCCATCAATGGAACGGTTGGATCATACGCTTCCTGAAGCACACGGTCATTAAAAGCAAGCCAGCTAATCTCACGATTTACAAATGGCAAGTGCTTATTTTCAGCTACTGGTGCGTATACTTTTTTTACAGATTTAGTCGATTTATGTATAGCTCCCATCAAAAACAAAAATAGTCCCGCAAGCGAATGTGGGACTATTTTTGATATTATTAAAATGTTAAATTAATGTTAACTTAACAAACAAAAAATTATTCAGCTGAATTGTCAGTAGTTGAAGCATTTGAATCAGCTGCTGGCTTATTTTTTTGTCCTGGCTTTCTTCCTCTTTTACCAGCTGCACTTGCTGTTTTTACTTTCGCAGGTGTGAATTTATTCAATTTAGCTCTTCCAAATATTCCTTTTGCTTTTGGCTGATTAGTATTTTCTAAACTATCTACATCAGACTTAGTCTGATCATTCACTTTCGAAGCATCAACCTTTACATCAGTAGTCTTGTATTTATATGGACGACCCATTCCTTTTTTCTTTACGTCCTTTGTTGCATTAGCTACATCAGATTTACGAAGTGCTGGTCGTCCTGCTTTCTTTTTTACTACATCTGTTGTAGGTTCGCTTTTAGCGGCAGCAGTTTTTAAAGAGAATGGTCTACCCATTTTTCTTTTAGCACCACTTTCGTTTTTAGATGGCTTTTCGGATTGAGTAGATGGTTTACCCAATTTACTTTTAGTTGTATCACTTACTGAAGAGTTTGCTGCAAACGAAGCTTTTGTAAATCCTGGCTTTCTTCCTCTTTTTTTAGAAGCATCAGCATTACTTTCAACAGCTTTTTTCGACAAAACTTTTAAAGCAGGTCTTCCCATTTTCTTTTTAGGAGTTTCGCTTTTAGCGGTTTCTTGAGCATCTTTGTTAGCAGCGAAAGAGGCTTTTGTAAAACCTGGCTTTCTTCCTCTTTTCTTTGTAATTGAGGATGTTTTAGCTGTGGCAATTACTGCTTTTGGTTTTCTACCACGTTTTAATCCCGATCCGCTAGTTGCAGTTTTTGATGCTACACCAACTTTTACAGCTACTTTAGGTGCTGCATCTTCTTTCATTAAATCAAATATTTTTTTAACTAATTTTTTGCTAGATTTTTTAATCGACTTTAAAATTTTACTCGTTTGTTCGGAACTTATAGAATGTAATACCTCATTAATTTTTTCGGTAATTGATAATTCAAGTTGTTTTTTTCCGGCAGGTTTTGCGGGTGTTTTTGCTGTTGATACTTTTTTTTCAGTTTTCATTTTTGTCTTTTTTGTGATAAAATTGTTTTAGTTTTTTAAATAAAAAAATAGATTATAAAATAAATGTAAGTATTTAAATAAGTTTAAAAGAATTAATTTATTATTTTTAAAAAATAAATATAAAACATCATGCCATCTTTTGATATAGTTAGTAAAATAAATCCTCAGGATTTGAGTAATGCAATAAACAATGCTAAAAAAGAAATACTAAATCGCTATGATTTTAATACCTCAAAAAGTACAATAGAATTAGATGCTAAAACAAATATTTTGACGGTAAATACTGAGGACGATATGCGTTTAAAGGCTATTGAGGATGTTTTAATTGCACGTTTGTTAAAACAACAAATAGATCCTAAATGCATGGATTTTGGTAAAAATGAATATGCTTCTGGCAATATGATTCGTAAAGAAATTAAGATAAAAGAAGGGATAGATAGAGAAGCGGCAAAAAAAATTAATAAAATAATAAAAGACAGTGGAATTAAAGTTCAGTCAGCAATTATGGATGATCAAATTCGGGTAACATCAAAAAAGATTGATGAACTTCAGGCAATTATTTCCCTAATCCGAACAAGTGAGTTAGATGTTCCCGTACAATTTATCAATATGAGATAAGTTAAAATCCTGAAACAAAACCTATTCTTATTAAAGGATTTTGATAAGGTGAAAATCGATTTTCATTTATATTATATAAAAGCAAAAGATCCAAACCACCTATTCTACCCAACATTTGCCGATATCCACCACCAATAAAAACACTTTGAACATTTCTACGTGTACTGGTTAACTTACCCGCACCATCTATTTCGAAAAATTTTAAATTAAGATTTTCAATTTCAGTATGTGCAAAAGCATTGGGAATGACAAAATAACGTGCGAAAATTTTTCCTCCATAATTATTAGTAGACAAGTCGAAAAATTTATAGTATTGATAAATAAGTCCTGGCCCTGCTTGAAATCTTTCAGTAAAACGGTAACCAATAATTGGAGATATATCTAAACTTATAACATCTTTTGAAAAACCAGCTCCGAAATTGCCACCAAAAAAAAGCCGATCTGAAAAGGACTCATTCATTTGAGCCTCAGCTATTTGAATTATAAAAATTAAAAGGCAAATTGTTGATAAAATAGATCGCATAATACAATTAGGAACAAAATTTAAATAAAATAAAGTTGAAAATACAAAATTTTACTTTTATTGATCTATGGATCGGTAAGCTAATTACTAAATTATTTCTAAACGTAACATTAGAAATTATTTTTCCGCAAAAAAGTTTCTTTTTGTTCAAACACTAATTCTTTTTTACTTTTAGTATGATTGTTTTTTTTAATGTTGAAAATAATTCCGTTTTCTTTTTCAGAATTTTCAATCGTTACAGGTTCAAGCAATTCAAATGGTGTTAAATTTTCTGAATATTGATTTTTAGAATTTTCTTTAACTTGTTGCCAATAGTATGGTTCTTCTAATATTTTATTACTACTTAATACAGTTCTGAACGGTATTATAGAGCAAATTTTTTTAAAAAATGCAGATTTAAATTGCTTAATATTTTTATCAATAATCATAAATATATAATGGAATACCAGCTATTTTTACGAAAATTATCTTTTTAAGTTACTCATAAAAAAAGGTGATCTTATCAAAATGAATTGACGAGATCACCTTATTTAAATTTGATTTATTCAGTTTTAAGAAATAACTATTTCTTTTGCTTCTGGTTTAGTAACAACTATTTTGCTGATACTTATTATAAGAATTCCATTTAAATGGTTTGCTTTAATACTATCACTATCAGCAAGTTCTGGTAAATTAAAAGAACGTTTGAAAGAACTGAAATTGAATTCACGTTTAATATAACCTGAATTTTCTTTTTCTTTCTTTTCTTCCTTTTCAGCAGAAATTGTCAAAACTGAATCTTTTAATTGAAGTTTAACTTCATTTTTCTCCACACCTGGGATTGCCATTTCAATTTCATAACCTTGTTCGGTTTCTTTTACGTTTACCTGTGGCAAAGTTTTAGGAGTGTGATTGTTGGTGTATGATTCGTTAAATAAAACATCAAACATTCCACCAAAAAACGGATCATAATTTACAAATTTTGATGCCGGATTCTTTAATTTAATTAGTGTCATTTTTATCTTTCTTTATGTTTGTTAATAATTTCATACATCTTTTCAACTCTTATACCAATGTAAAATTTATATCAAAAGGCAACAAAAACAAGCCATATTGACAAAATACATTAAATTAAGCTGACTATGTGGCAGTTTTGTATTGATTTCTTGAAGCTATTTCATTTTTACTTCTAACAAAAGCTTATGAATTCAACAATTGATTTAAAAAATTTTAAATATAAAATGATCATTAATATTCGATGGTCTGATATGGATGCAATTGGTCATGTGAATAATGCAACCTATTTAACATATCTGGAGGAGGCAAGAATTTGTTATTTAAACGACGTTATTAATTGGAATTCAAAAGTTGATGGAATTATTTTAGCATCTGTTAATATCAATTAAAAAAAACCAATTTATTTTAATCAGAAAATTGAAATACTTACTCGTTGCAGTAAAATTGGTGGAAAATGTTTTGAACTTGAATAAGTTATGATTAAGGAGTTATCAGAAATTATTTGTGATGGAAAAACTGTAATGGTTTATTATAATTAATAAAGCAATAATTTTGAAATAATTCCAGATAAGTTTAGATCATTATTGAATACCTTTGAAAATAAAAATTGATTGAATATTAATTAAAAATCAAAACGTTTTAAAATGGCTAATAATTAATTAATTTACAATTTTTGAAGGGTTAAGTATCAAATTTGGATCGAATAATTTTTTAATTCCTCTTAATAAATTTAAGTGAACCTCTGAATAAATTACATCTAAATATTGTTTCTGAACCCAGCCAATGCCATGTTCTCCAGAAATATTACCACCCAAAGAAACAGTTAACTTAAATATTTCGCGTATAGCGACAGGTAATTTATTTTCCCAATCGTAATCACTCATTGTTGATTTTATGATATTGATATGCAGATTTCCATCACCAGCATGTCCGTAACAAATAGATTTAAATCCAAAGGAATTACCTATTTCTTTTACACCTGCTAGTAATTTTGCTAATGCAGCGCGTGGTACTACAGTATCTTCTTCCTTATAAATTGAATTAGCTTTTACTGATAATGCGATACTTCTGCGAATTCTCCATAACGATTCTTTTTGTGCGCTGCTTTCTGCAAATAATATATCACCAACATCAAAACTCATTAATACTTCCGAGATTTTTTCACATTCAAGCATTAACAAATCAGGATTAGTACCATCAACTTCTATTAATAAATATGCTTCAGTTCCTTTCTCTGATATAAAATTTATTTTTTCATACTCAACTACCCATTCTACCGCCGATTTTTCCATAAATTCTAATGCAGATGGTAAAAATCCAGCCCTAAATATTGCTGATACTGCAAGGCAAGCATTTTCACAACTTGTAAATGGTGCTAACATTAATAGATTATGAGTAGGTTTTGGAATCAGTTTAAAAACAATTTTTGTAACAATGCCTAATGTGCCTTCACTCCCAATCATTAATTGGGTAAGGTTATAACCTGATGCAAATTTCAAGGTGTTAGATCCAGTTTGAATAATTTCGCCAGTAGGTAAAACCATTTCTATGTTTAACACATAATCTCTTATTGTACCATATTTTACAGCTCTTGGCCCACCAGCAGATTCGGCTAAATTTCCTCCTAACATACTGGAACCTTTGCTTGATGGATCAACCGGATAAAATAATCCTACTTTTTCAACTTCATCCATAAAATGTTGGCAAATCATGCCTGGTTCTACTGTTGCTTGTAAATTCTTTTCATCTATTTCAATTAATTTATTTAATTTCTCAACAGATATAACTATGCCTCCGTGTACCGGTAAAGCACCGCCACTCAAACCAGTTCCGCCGGCTCTGGGTGTTACTGGTATTAAATGTTTGTTTGCAAATAGTAGAATTTCAGAAATTTGTTGTGCATTAATTGGTCGGACAACTATTTCTGGTTCAAAATTTAAATCTTCCGTTTCATCATGACCATAATGAAACATATCTTCTCCAGTTATTATTAATTCTAAACCGACAATCTTAATAAGTTCATCAATTAGCTCTGGATTTAATTTTTTGTAATTAGTATTTTCCAATCTTATTTTCCTGAGTCAATTCTATGTAAGCATATTTAATATCAAGTCCCATGGGTGGGTTCGTTTTTGAAATGCGGATCAGAGCTTTATTATATTTAAATTTTTTTGTCAATCTATTTAAAATTCTTTCAGCAACAGATTCTAATAATTGAGAAGTTATTTTCATTTCTTCAAGCAATATTAAAGACAAAGTTTCATAATTAATTGTTTCAGAAAGTTGGGTAATGCTTTTATTTTCACCTACTTCAAAACTTAATTTTAAATCAAGAACAAAAAATTTTCCAATTTTTTGTTCTTCGGTATAGTAACCATGAAAAGCAAAAACAGACATTTTTTCTATCCCGATTTCAAAATATCTTTTCTTCATTCAGCAAACATAATGCAAATTGAAAGTGTTACAAATTCGGTTTAGAATTTTTCTTTATTTTTACCCAAAATTAATCCAACCATGCATTCAAACGAAACCTTAGAAAAACCAATTCACAAATCTTTAAAAAAAGATAACTACACAGCTCCCGATTATTTTGAATTAGATGATTTACTTACAGAAGAGCATAAGTTAATTAGAAGTTCAATACGTGAGTGGGTTAAAAAAGAAATATCACCAATCATTGAAGAATATGCACAACGTGCAGAATTTCCGATGCATGTACTGAAAGGACTTGGAGATATAGGTGCTTTTGGCCCTACAATTCCTGTTGAATATGGTGGACAGGGATTAGATCAAATTGCGTATGGAATAATCATGCAGGAATTAGAGCGTGGCGATTCTGGAATTAGATCTACAGCTTCTGTACAGGGTTCGCTGGTTATGTTTCCAATTTATGAATATGGGAATGAGGCTCAACGAAAAAAATATTTACCAAAATTAGCCAGTGGCGAATGGATGGGATGTTTCGGATTAACGGAACCAGATCATGGATCAAATCCTGGTGGAATGACAACTAACTACCGCGAAGAAGGCGATTTTTTGATTTTGAACGGAGCAAAAATGTGGATTTCAAATGCTCCATTTGCTGATATTGCTGTAGTTTGGGCAAAAAACGAAGCTGGTAAAATCAGAGGATTAATTGTAGAGAGAGGAATGGAAGGCTTTAGCACTCCAGAAACTCATGGTAAATGGTCATTACGTGCTTCTGCAACTGGCGAATTAGTTTTTGATAATGTTCGAGTACCTAAAGAAAATTTATTGCCAAATGTAGAAGGATTAAAAGGACCTTTAGGTTGTTTAAATTCTGCCAGATATGGAATTTCTTGGGGTGCATTGGGTGCTGCAATGGATTGTTATGACGCTGCGTTAAGATATTCAAAGGAGCGAATTCAATTCGGAAAACCAATTGGAGCATTTCAATTGCAACAAAAAAAATTGGCAGAAATGATTACTGAAATAACCAAAGGTCAATTAATGGTTATGCGTCTAGGAACCTTAAAAAATGAACATCGTGCGAGTGCAGCTCAAATATCTATGGCGAAGAGAAATTCGGTCGAAACTGCTATAAATATTGCTAGAGAATCGCGACAAATTTTTGGTGGAATGGGTATTACTGGAGAATATCCAATTATGCGACATATGATGAATCTCGAATCGGTGATAACATATGAAGGTACGCACGATATCCATTTATTAATAACCGGAATGGATATAACTGGAGAAAATGCTTTTAAATAAATAAAAAGATTAACACGAAAAAAAACCTATCAGGATTCTGGTAGGTTTTTTTATTTCAAAACCATTTCATCTGAATAAAATGATCTGGTTTCTTCCCTTAAATTATACCTACTTGCCATTACTTCTCCGTACGCTCCTGTTGAATAAATTGCAATTAAATCATTTCGAAAACTTTCTGGCATTAAAACAGCTTTTCCAAAGCAATCCCACGACTCACAAACTGGACCAACTACATCATAAAGTATCTGTTTTTCGGAATCGCTAGATATATTTTCAATTTTATGATAAGCCTGATAAAGTGCAGGACGCAAAAGCTCGGTCATGCCAGCATCAAGAATTGCAAAATTAGTTTTCAATCCTTTTTTAATAAAAGTAATGCTTGAAATAAGCGTTCCACACTGGGCAATAAGAGATCTTCCTAATTCAAAATGAACAGATTGACCTGGATATTTTGTTAGAAATTGATCGAAAATTGAAAAATATTCTTCAAAATCAGGTATAGAATTTTTTTCAGGTGAATAATAATCAATACCTAACCCACCACCAACATTTACGATTGAAAATTTAAAATTACGTTCTGCGAAATAAAGTTGAAATTCATTTATCCGGGTACAGAGATTTTTAAAAACACTCATATCTGTAATTTGCGATCCAACATGAAAATGCAATCCTAAAAGATTTAAATTTTTCAATGTTTTAAGTTTTGAACAAACTTCTGTTAATTCCCAAAAATTAATTCCAAATTTATTCTCTTCTAATCCGGTAGTAATATATTCATGCGTATTCGTATTTACATTTGGGTTTATTCTTAAAGCAATTGAAGCAATTTTATTTTTATTGTTTGCAAGCTCATTTATTACTTCCAATTCCTGAATAGATTCTACATTGAAACAAAATATATCATTTTCGAGTGCGAAATTTATTTCTGAGTCTGTTTTACCAACTCCTGCAAAAGCGATATTTGCAGGATTTAAACCTGCATCTATTGCTCGTTTAATCTCGTTTCCACTTACACAATCTGCTCCAAAGTTGTTGGCTATTAGTCTCTTTAAAAGTTTTTCGTTCACATTTGCTTTTAATGCATAGTGAATATGATACTTATATTTTTTACTTACTTCTGAAGCTTTTATTAAGGTTTTTTCCAACAAATCCATTTCATAAAAATAAAATGGTGTGGGTAATTTTTTTAATTCAGAAATATATGGATCAAGTCTGTTTTCGACTTTCATAAAAATAATTTTTTGTGTAAAGCATTTAAAGCTGCTTTTTTATCAGTTGAATTGACCAGTACAGAAATATTATTTGCACTTCCGCCATACGATATCATGCGGATTGGTATTTGTTTTAAAGCATCAAAAATTTCGGACGCTGCACCACTTTCTTTTACTGAAAAATTACCTACCATGCAAATGATACTTAACTGTTGATCAATTACAGCTTGGCCTAGTTCCAAAAGTTCTGATTTAATTTTTTCCAGACTTGTATTATCATCAATGGTTATAGAAACGGCAACTTCAGAAGTACTTATCATATCAATCGGAGTTTTGTAGCGCTCAAATATTTCAAAAATACGCCTCAAAAAACCATACGCCAACAACATTCTACTTGATTGAATTCTTATTGCAGTTATGTGATCTTTTGCTGCAATAGCAGTAATATTATCTTTTGCAGAAACCAAACTAATAAGCATTCCTTTCGCCAAAGGCTCCATAGTATTTAACAACCTAACTGGAATTCCATATTTTTGAGCAGGCAAAACGCTTTGAGGATGCAAAATTTTTGCACCAAAATAAGCCAACTCAGCAGCTTCATCGAATGTTAAAAATGGAACCGGACTTGTGCCCGAAACTTCTCGAGGATCATTATTGTGTATTCCATCTATATCAGTCCAAATCTGAATTTCTTCAGCTGAAATTGCAGCACCAATTAAAGAAGCTGTATAATCGCTCCCTCCTCTTTTTAAATTATCAATTTGTCCGAAAAAATTATGGCAAATAAAACCTTGAGTGATGTGAATATTTACAGATGGATTCTTATTGATTTTTGGTAAAAAATTTAGCTTTAAATATTCAATATCCGGTTCACTATTTTCATCAAGCCTCATAAAATCTAATGCTGAATGTAAAATAGAAGGGATATTTTTGGATTGTAAATAAAAATGAAAAGGAGCAGTAGAAATTAACTCGCCTTGTGCCAGAATTATTTATTCTTCATTATTGGTAAATAAATCAATAGTGAATGATCGCAAATACGTAAAATGTTCGTCTATTAATAATTTTGCTTTTTTTAAATAAATAGGATCTGAAAATAATTCATAGATAAAAGAGTGATAGTAATTTTCTAAATTATTCAGCTTATTTACTGCTTCCTCATTTTTATTAGTTGAAAGTAAACCAGCTATTTCCAGGAATGAATTGGTTGTTCCGGAAACAGCTGAAAGTACAATTATTTGTTTCTGATCAGCATTAATCAATTCGTTGAGCATTATCATTCTCGCGGGCGTTTCCAGCGAAGTTCCACCAAATTTTAAAACCTTCATTTGATAAAAGTAAGGAAGTTTATTTTTTTCTAATAATTAGTAAAACTAAACTTTAATTTAAATCCGATGAACCACTAAACCACAATGCAATTTAGGTTCGAACCAGGTAGATTTTGGGGGCATTACTAATCCTGCATCGGCTACTTCTATTAATTGAGAAATAGAAGTTGGAAATAATGAAAATGCAACATCTGCCTTTCCGCTATTTACTTGATGTTCTAAATCTTCTATTCCTTTTACACCTCCCGAAAAAAATATGCGTTCATCTGTTCTTGGATTATTAATTCCAAGAATCGGTTTTAAAATATAATTTTGAAGAACGCTAACATCCAGTATTTCTACGGGATCTATTTTATTTATGCCAATACCTTTAGGCGTTAAAACATACCATTTATGATCGAGATACATTCCAAAACTGTTATAGCTTACAGGTTTAAATGGTTTACCAGTATGTTGATTCACATTAAAACTCTTTTCAATTTCACTAATTAATTGCTTGGTTGTAAGTGAATTTAACCCTTTCACCAATCGGTTATATTCAAAAATTAATAATTCGTCAGTAGAAAAAAGCAAAGTAGAAAAAAAGTTATAATCTTCTTTTCCTGTATGTTTTAAGTTTAATTTTCTTTTTTGAATTCCTAATATTGAAAATGCCGCAGCTCGATGATGCCCATCAGCAATATAAGTTGCATCCATTTTTTTAAATAAATCTACCAGCAATTCTAAAGTAGCGACTTCTTTTACTAACCAAAGTTTATGTTTCACGCCATCATTAGTGTAAAAATCAACCTCAGGTTTTAATTGGATATATGAATCTATAATATTTTTTACTTCAAGATTTGGCAAATAGGTTACTAAAACTGGATTAGAATCAATACCGGTTTGTTCAAGGTAATCAATTATGCCTTTTTCTCGCTCTTCACGGGTATGCTCATGCTTTTTTATGGTATTATTTAAATAATCATCAATGGCAGATGTAGCCCAAATACCTGTTTGTATTTTTTCTCTAGTTTGATTCTGATAGATATAAAAACATTCTTGAGAATCTTGAATAAGAATTTTATCATCAATAAATTCAACAAAATTTTCATTAATTTTTTTGAAAATTATATCCTGAATTGTACCACGTTGATATTTATGATCAGGTTCTGGTTCCATTAAGTTAAGAAAAGAATGCTTATTGGATGAAGCAATTTCTTTTGCTTCTTCTGTGTACATTTCCTCAAATGGTTTTGCCACCACTTCTTTCAGAAAATCAGGATGCGGACGCAAACCTCTGAAAGGTTTTATTTGTGGCATGTAAGAAAGAATTATTTAGAAAAATGAGAAATAATAAGTTGAGCCAACTCTACTCCTACTCGCTCTTGAGCTTCTGAAGTACTAGCTCCAATATGTGGTGTTAATGAAATTTTAGGATGTGTAAGAATTTCATTGCTTGGAGTTGGCTCATTTACAAATACATCTAATCCAGCAAAGGCTACTTTTCCAGAATCTAAAGCATGAATTAATTCCTTTTCATCAATAACTCCACCACGAGAACAATTAGCAAGAATTACTCCATTTTTCATCAAATCAAATTGTTCTTTTCCAATTACTGCTTTATCAGTTTCAGAAGCTGGAACGTGTACTGTAATAAAATCACTTTGGCTAAATAATTCTTCGGAACTTACTGTGTGAACCGTTAATTTAACTTTATTACCTCCTGAAAAATCCAAACTAATTTCGGGATCGAATGCATATAAATCATAAGCAAGAACTTTCATTCCCATTCCTAAACCAATTTTAGCAACTTCCTTACCAATTCTTCCAAAACCTAAAACACCTAACGTTTTACCTCGAAGTTCTGTTCCTTTACTGAAATCTTTTTTCAATTCATTAAAAGATGTGTTTCCTACTACTGGCATCTTTCTGTTTGATTCAGGAAGAAAACGAGAAGCTCCAAAAAAATGTGCAAATACCAATTCTGCCACACTTATTGATGATGCTGAAGGAGTATTAATTACTGCTATATTCTTTGATCGGGCATATTCCACATCAATATTATCCATTCCCACTCCTCCTCTACCAATCAATTTTAGATTTGGCACTTGGTCAATTAATTCTTTTCTAACTTTAGTGGCGCTTCTTACGGTAATTGCATCGTATTCTAAAAGTCTACCAGCTAGCTCATTTTGCGGAATTGTTTGAGTATCAACCTGAAATCCAGCTTCTTCTAGCATTCGCTTGCCTACAGGATCTATCCCATCATTTGCTAATATTTTTATCATTTTTTATAGGGTATTTATTTTATGAGTTAGGTTCAAATTCCTGTAGTGCTTTTACCAAAACTTCTACACTCGAAATTGGCAATGCATTGTAAATAGAAGCTCGAAAACCTCCGGCACTTCTATGTCCTTTCAAACCTATTAAATTATATTTTTTTACATGCTTATTAAACTGTTCTTCATGCTCCGGATTTACCGTTACAAAACAAACATTCATGCGCGACCGGTCTTCTGTTGCTACATTTCCTTTATATAATGGATTTCGATCTATTTCATTATAGATTAACATAGCTTTAGCTTCATTCAATTTTTGAATTGCATCAACACCACCTTGTTTTTTCAGCCATCTCAACGTCAACATAGATACATAAATCGGAAAAACTGGTGGCGTGTTATACATACTTCCCCCTTCAATTTGAATTTTATAATCAAGCATAGATGGAATTGCTCTAGATACTTTACCTAAAATATCATCACGAACAATCACTAAAGTAGTACCTGCAGGGCCCATATTTTTTTGTGCTCCAGCGTAAATCAACCCAAAATCGGAAATATTTACAGGTCTACTAAACATATCTGACGACATATCGCAAACCAATGGAACTGGAGAAGTAGGAAATTTTTGTAATTGAGTACCGTAAATAGTGTTGTTGGATGTTATATGGAAATAAGATGAATCTTCCGGTACTGTAAATTCCTTAGGAATATGTGAAAAATTATCTGCTTTTGAACTAGCTACAATGTTTACATTTCCAAAAAGTTTAGCTTCTTTAATGGCTTTATTAGCCCAAACACCTGTTTCTAAATAGGCGGCTGTTTTATTTGAATCTAATAAATTATATGGAACCATGCTGAATTGCAAACTGGCTCCACCTTGTAAAAATAAAACAGAGTAGCCTTCGGGTACTCCAGCAATTTCTTTAACTAAACTAACAGCTTCGTCCAAAACTGCTTCAAATGCAGGCGAACGATGAGAAATTTCAAGTAATGAAAGTCCACTGTTATTGAAATTTAAAACTGCTTTTGCTGATTCCTGAAGAACTTCTTCTGGTAATATTCCTGGCCCTGCTCCAAAATTATGTTGTTTTTCCATAGGTTATTTTATAAATATTTTTTTTTCGAATGATAAATTTCAAGTTTAAAAATTAGCGGTAAGTCTTAAATTTAACTGCCTTTTGGTTAAAAAGTTTGGAATCGCGTATTGCGTATTTTCCACATCTTTAATCCAAAGAAAAGAAATAGTATTCTGAATTTGAAGTAGATTAAATACTTCTGCATATAAAACGACTGATTTAAATTTTCCAATTTTAGCGTTTTGTTTTTCTCCGGATCTTTTTCCAATAAAATCTTTGGAGAAACCAATATCAACTCTTCTGTATGCCGGCACTCGTAAAACATCTTTATATCGTGTGAAATCTGGAGGACCAATTGGCAAACGTCCACCGTAAATTAAATTTAAATGAACTTTATAAGATGGATCTTTTAATAATTTATCTTGAAAAAATATAGAAAAATTTACTCGCTGATCGGTTGGCCTTGGTATAAAACCTGGTTCAACACGCTCTGTGGTTACACTGTCAACATCACGAATAAAAAAATCGTCGTTTAAATCTTCTTCAGTTTTTAAAAAAGATAAAGTAAACCATGATTCTAAACCTTCTACAAATTCACCATTTAATTTAAAATCAGCTCCAGCAGCATAGCCTTTGGAATTATTAGTTGCATAATATCTTATACGTACATTATCAATTTCATACGGAATCAAATTGTCTAATTGTTTGTAATAAAACTCTCCTATTAATTTAAATGGTTTGTTGAAAATAGTAAGATTGTAATCGCCTGCTAAAACATAATGAATGGAACGTTGAGCTTTTATATTTTTATTTAACGAACCATTTAGATTTCTAAATTCACGATAAAATGGAGGTTGATAATAAACTCCGGCACTAATTCTGAAAAGAAAATCACGCTTCCAATATCTTGGTTTCCAGGCATAAGTAGCTCTTGGGCTAAAAAGCAATTCGCCATTTAAATCCCAATATGAACCTCTTGCACCGAAAGTAATTGAACTGATTGTACTATCGCTGAAAGAATAGGTATCTTGAAAATAAACAGAAGTTCTATTACTTAAAACAGAATTTCTGGATCGGTAAACATCTTGCAAAATAATTTGATTGTCGTTTTCTGGAATTGCATAACCTGCAGAGTCAACTAATTTCCATTCGTTTAAGCGATCATCAATATCTTCAACCTGAAATCGTGCTCCCCACGAAAATAAATTTTTACCGCTTTCCATCGAACCTTTATGTTCCACATTGGCAACATTGGCGGTTAAATAATTACGAGCATGATTGATAAAAGATCCAATTCCCCGATTTGCTATAACTTCACCAAAGGTTGATTTTCCAAAATCGTTTTCGAGTTCATCGAACAAATAGGCACCTTCAATATCAAAGGTTTCATTTTCGTTAATTCGAAAATAAGAACTTAAAAATTTTAACCGCAAATTTTTATTGGTATACGTGGTAGAAACTCCACCCATTAATGTTTGAAAACGATCTATTTCCTGACCTTCAAAAACTACCCGAAGTCTTAATATTTCTTTAATAGTTCCAAAAGTACTTTCACGATCTTGAGGTTTTAATTCATATTTATTGCTACTGTAATTTCCTAAAAATGCTAATTCCCATTTTTCATTTAGCATTCTTGTAACATACCCTTGAATATCAATAAAACTAGGTTTGTATTCACCTTTGGTATCCAAAGAATTTAATAAAAATTGATTGCTTCTTTGTCTTGCTCCAAACAAATAAGTTGTTTTGTAATTTTTTGATGCTCCTTCTAAGTTAAACGATAATCCTTGAAAACCTGCAGCAACATTACCTCCGAAACTTTTGGGTTTTTTGTAAGTGATATCTAAAACAGAGGAAAGTTTATCACCATATTTAGGTTCAAAGCCACCACCAGAAAATTTAACTCCAGCTACCATGTCTGAATTAATAAAACTTAATCCTTCTTGTTGACCAGCCCTTACTAATAAAGGTCTGTAAATTTCAAAATCGTTAACATAAACTAGATTTTCGTCGTAATTTCCGCCACGTACATTGTATTGTGAGCTTAATTCATTGTTAGAAGATACTCCTGGAAGCGTTTTTAAAATTGATTCAAAACTGCCTCCTGCATTGGGCAATGCACTTACAATTTTTGGATTAATTCTCGTAATTCCAGAATTTCTACTTTCTTTTTCTGTAATTGTAGCTTCTTTTAAATTGAAAGAGGCTACTTTCAGTTTTAATGTTACATCCTTTTCTTCGGCGACTTTTAATATAACATTGACCTTTTGAGTTTCAAATCCAATGGATTTGAAAGTAATTACAATTTTCTTATTTGCTGGAACTTCGATTCTGAAATTTCCTAAATTGTCGCTAAAAGTACCAATGCTGGTTCCTTCAATCGAAATACTTACCTGCGAAATTTCTTTATCAATTTCATTATAAACTTTACCAAAAACTACAGATGTTTGTTGGGCATAGCCTTGAATAAAAACCAAAAATAGAAAAACAAGGGTAATAATGAATTTAGGTAAACACATGCAGGTAAAACGGAAATTAAACTTCAAGTGTATCAACCCTCATTTTTTTCATTTCTGCAATTTCTAACGTTGGATTTTCTGAGGAAAATATTGCGTTACCTGCAACCAATACATTAGCGCCAGCTTTTAATAATGCAAGCGAATTGTGGTGACTTACCCCTCCATCCACTTCTATTAAGGCATCTGATTCTTTCTGGCGAATCAAAATGCTTAGTTTTCTAACTTTATCGTATGTATTTTCTATAAATTTTTGTCCACCAAAACCAGGATTTACAGACATGATACATACTAAATCAATATCAGCAATTATATCCTCAAGAACAGATACCGGAGTATGTGGATTTAACGCTACTCCAGCTTTCATTCCTAATGATTTTATCGCATGAATAGTTCTATGCAAATGCGTACAAGCCTCATAATGAACGGTTAATATTTTAGCACCAACACGTTTAAATTCTTCTAAATAATTATCAGGATTGACAATCATTAAATGAATATCCAATGGTTTTTCGGCATAATGTTGAATGGATGAAATAACCGGAAACCCAAACGAAATATTTGGTACAAAAACACCGTCCATTACATCAACATGAATCCAATCGGCGATACTATCGTTTATCATTTCTACGTCTGCCTGAAGGTTGGCAAAGTCTGCTGAAAGTATTGATGGAGCAATAAGGTGTTTCATGTGTCAAAGATAATGCAAAAAAAAATATTACACATTAAACAACAAATATTAGGCTTGGAACGTAATGTTAAGAAGTATTAAATAATTTTATAACTAATTTTAATACAAATTAAAAAACATCATTATGAAAAAGATCATTTTATCCATTATTGCTATTTTACTTATTTCTCATTCATATTCTCAAGATTTATTTTTAGCTAAAAATGTATTAGTTGGTTTTTATTCTAAAACACCTTTGGAAGATATAGAAGCTGAAAGTAAAATTGGCTATGGTGTAATGCAATTAGGCAAAAAGGAATTAAATTTTACTATAAAAGTTAACTCTTTTAATTTTCCTAGACCATTAATGCAAGAGCATTTTAATGAAAATTACATGGAAAGTGATAAATATCCAAATGCTAGTTTTAAAGGTAAAATTAATGAAGAATATAATTTAACAGCTGATGGAGTTTATAAAGTAACGGCAACAGGTAAACTAGAAATGCACGGAGTTGAAAAAGAGAGAACTATTGATGGTGTGTTGACTGTTAAAAATGGTCAAATTGGATTAGTTTCCTCCTTTAAAGTAAAATGCGTTGATCATAAAATTGATATTCCGAAAGTAGTTATTGCAAAAATTGCAGATGAAGTAACTGTAAGTGTAAATGGAACTTTTAATCCGTTTACAGGAAATAAATAAAAAATATATACCAAAAAAAAGGGAAGCCATTTCGGACTTCCCTTTTTTGTTTAATTAAATTTGATTTAAGCTTGAGGCTCAGCTTCAGGTTTAGGCAAAAGAACTTTTCTGCTCAATTTAAACTTCCCGGTTTTCTTATCAACTTCTAATAATTTCACTTGAATTTTCTGTCCTACTTCGAAAATTCCATCCATAGTCTCATATCGTTTATGATCTATTTCAGAAATATGAAGCAATCCATCTTTACCTGGCAGAAATTCAACAAATGCACCAAAAGGCATAATTGATTTTACAGTTCCTTCATACACTTCGCCTACTTCTGCTGTTGCGGTTATTCCTTTTATTTTAGCTACTACTTTATCAATCGAAGCTTTGTCAACTGCAAAAACCTGGATTATTCCCATATTATCTTTTTCTTCGATGTTAATGGTTGCACCAGATTCACGTTGCATTTCTTGAATAACTTTTCCACCTGGGCCTATGATAGCTCCAATAAATTCTCTAGCAATTTTCAATTGAACAATACGTGGTGCATGAGCTTTCATTTCTTCTCTTGGCTTTTCGATGGTTTTCTTCATTTCATTTAAAATATGAAGTCTTCCTTCTCTCGCTTGCTCCAATGCTTTGGTCAAAACTTCGTATGACAAACCATGAATTTTAATATCCATCTGGCAAGCAGTAATTCCTCTTTCCGTTCCGGTTACTTTAAAATCCATATCACCTAAATGATCTTCGTCTCCTAAAATATCAGAAAGTATAGCATATTTTCCAGAATCGTCTGTTATTAAACCCATTGCAATTCCAGAAACTGGTGCTTTTAACTTTATTCCAGCATCTAATAATGCTAAAGTCCCAGCACAAACTGTTGCCATACTTGATGATCCATTTGATTCTAAAATATCAGAAACAATACGGATAGTATATGGATTTTCTTCTTCGGAAGGTAATACCTTTTTGATTGCTCGCATTGCCAAATTACCATGACCAATTTCTCTTCTTCCAGCTCCACGGTTTGGACGAACCTCTCCAGTTGAAAAACCAGGGAAATTGTAATGAAGCATAAATTTATTATATCCTTCAAACATAACTCCGTCAATCATTTGCTCATCAGTTTTTGCACCAAGGGTAACCGAAGTTAAAGATTGAGTTTCGCCACGAGTGAAAACTGCCGAACCATGCGCAGATGGTAAGTAATCAATTTCTGACCAGATTGGTCTTATTTCATTTACTTTTCTTCCATCTAATCGTTGTCCATCATTTAAAATCATGCTTCTCATGGCATTGTATTCCACTTCGTGGTAATATTTTTTTGCAAGAAATATGGTTTTTGAATCTACATCTTCGCCCATTGCTTCGATGTATTCATTAATAATTAATTTAAATCCTGCTGATCTCTCATCTTTACCAACTCCAGATTTTGCAACAGCAAGAACTCTATCGTATAGTTCAGTATGAATTTTATTTTTTAATTCTTCGTCATTATTTTCATGAGAATAGGTTCTTCGAGTTTTATTTACCGCAGACATCAATTCTTTCTGACAAGCAATTTGAACTTTAATGGCCTTATGTCCGAATTCGATAGCTTCTACCATATCAGCTTCCGAACATTCGTTCATTTCTCCCTCAACCATTACAATATCATTTTCAGATCCTGCAATTATCAATTCATAATCTGCATTTTCTAATTGACTTAATAATGGATTAACAACCATTTTGCCATTGATTCGAGAAACTCGAACTTCTGAAATTGGCCCATTAAATGGAATATCACTCACAGCTAATGCTGCAGAAGCTGCCAACGCGGCAAAAGCATCTGGCAATACATCAGTATCTGCAGAAATTAAAGTAATCATTACCTGAGTATCTGCATGATAATCATCTGGAAATAAAGGTCTTAAAGCTCTGTCGACCAATCTGCTAATTAAAACTTCATAATCAGACAAACGAGCTTCTCGACGAAGAAAACCTCCAGGAATACGACCTGCTGCTGCATATTTTTCTTGATAATCAACAGAAAGTGGTAAAAAATCTACCCCTTCTTTGGCATCTTTTGAAGAAACCACAGTTGCCAACAACATACAGTTTCCAAACTTAACTACTACTGAACCGTCGGCTTGTTTAGCCAGTTTACCGGTTTCGATGGAAACCATTCTTCCATCGCCTAAATCGAATGATTTAGTAATTGCATTATGCATCATATTTTGAATTTTTTTACAAAAATAGTCTTTTTGTTCGATTTAGGGGAATTGCTTGAAATTGAACGCTAAAGTTCGGTTCTTAAATACTGTGAATTTATAAAAAATGAGTTTAAACAAAAAACCCACCAGGTTATGGTGGGCTTTTGTAAACATTAAATCTGAACTTATTTTCTTAGTTCTAATAATTTGATGATGGCACGGTAACGTAATACATCAACTTTAATCAAGAAATTTAATAATCTTCTTCGCTTAGCTACTAATTTTTGCAGCGATAACTGAGTTGAAAAATCTTTTCTGTTTAATTTCAAATGCTCTGTTAAATGAGCAATTCTATACGTGAATAAAGCAATTTGACCTTCTGCAGTACCCGTGTCTGCGTCATTTTTGCCATGTTTTGCGAAGATTTCTTTCTTCGTTTCGGAACTTAAATACATTCTTGAATAATATTAAAGTGGTTAAAAATTTATTTGAGGTGTAAAGATAGAAAAATTTTTGAGTTATTAATTATGAGTTATGAGATATAAGTTATGCCTTTTGAGATTTTTGGTTATAGGTTTTTGTTTTTATTTTTTAATTATGGTTTGGGTAATTTTTAGTTTAATAGATAACCCGTTGTGCGATTTAATTCAATATATAAAAATGTAAAATCGGAGTATTAAGGCTTAGTCCGCCAAAGGCAATTTTTTTTCCTTTAAAAAACAATTAAATAGGAATTCTTCGCTTTGCTCAGAATTGAAATATAGCGTATAGCCCGGTCTCGTCATTAAAAAGACGAGAGAAGCCCCAAATGGTATTTAAAACACAGAATATCAATTATTTAAAAAAATAAATAAAAATGATTAAAAATAAATCAAACCGCAAAACGAAAATAGATTTAATGGATATAATTTTTAAATTGATGTTTAATGTATTACTTTAAGTAGTTTGATAATAAGCAAATTAAATAGTAAAAAAGTAAGCATTGGAAATTGAAATGGCTGATTAATCTAAACTAAAATTTCATTTGTATTTTTAGTTGAATTTTCAAAAGATAGTAAATTATAAATAGTTGTATCTGCAATATTTTTTAATGCGGTATCAGTAAGAAAAGCTTGATGAGATGTAATCAAAACATTTCGAAAAGACATTAATCTCGCTATAGTATCGTCTAATAAAATATCTTCTGATCTATCATTGAAAAACAGCCCTTCCTCCTCTTCATAAACATCTAAACCAAAAGAGCCAATTTGCCCAGATTTAAGGGATTCAATCACATCTTTTGTATTTACAAGTTTACCTCGGCTGGTATTTATCAACATTACACCTTTTTTCATTAATACAATATTTGATTTATTTATCAAGTATTTAGTTTTGTCGGATAGAGGAACATGCAAAACAATTATGTCCGAAAGTTTGCAAAGTATTTCAAAATCAACATATTGAACATTTAATTTTACTTTTAATTCATCTTTTTCAATAGTATCATAAGCTAAAATCTTACAACCAAATCCGTTCAAAATTTTCGCAGTTACGCTTCCTATTTTTCCTGTTCCGATAATTCCAACTGTTTTTCCATTCATATCGAAACCAACAAGACCATCTAAAGAAAAATTTTGTTCCATAACTCTGTTATGAGCTCTAATAAGTTTTCGATTAAGGGCAAGTATTAAAGCAATACCATGTTCGGCAACTGCAAAAGGTGAATATTCAGCAACTCGAGCGATTTGTATTCCAAGCTTTTTAGCTTCTATAATGTCTACATGATTAAAACCAGCTGATCGTAAGGTGATGAATTTGACTCCAACTTTACTTAATAATTGTAAGACAGGAGCCGATGCATCGTCATTAACAAATATTGAAATGGCATCACACCCGTTTGCTAATTGTGCAGTTTCTAAAGTAAGTGCATTTGAAATATATTTAAAACTATAATTTTGGTTGTTTGCAGTTTCAAGATAAATCTTTTCAAAATTATGGATGCTATAAATGGCTACGTTCATATTAATTTGATAATTTATTGACTAAATGAAACTCTGATTTGGAATTAGAAGAAAAATCAGTGGTAACGAGAATTTTTTCCATTTTAAAAAATCAAAAGATAAAGCGTTGAAAAAACACTATTTTTCAAATATATGTTATTGTTTAGGCTATTTTCAATTAGTTTTGATTGAAATTTTTAAAATTTAAACATTAGGAAATAATTTTGAAGTAAAAAAGATTGGTTAAATTAATAAAGCCAAAGAAATATAAATCATAAAAGAAATACTTAAGATTTATCAATAATAATAATTTCAATCTAAAAAGTTGAAATAACTGGCAAATAAATCATAGGATCATTGGATGGTTCTCCTTCTGTAATCTTTGCTTGATTTGTTTTTATATCATAATGTCTTGCAAAAAACTCATCGCACCAAAGACAAACATTCTGAAGTTTTTCAGCACGACTTGTACCATATTCACTTGAAACACCAATACTTTCTCCCATTCCATATGGATTGCCTTGATTTAGTTGCTGAAATATTTCTGATTTAGAAACTCTTGAAATAACCTCACTTACTTTTTCAATTCGAGCATCGCCCATCGGATAAAGTGTGCCAGGGCAGCATGGATTTATTTTCCAAAGTTGAATACTTATTTCTTGAGGTAAATCTGTTTCACCTAAAAAGCCTTTTGCACCTGATAAAATTGCGCAAAAGTTGTGTTTGCCGTCTTTTTTCCAGTTATCCTTTTCCATGGCTCTACCTCTTGCCCAATTTCCGCCCAGCCACATTTCATCTGTAGCTCCCCAGAAACCAAAACTTAAAACTGGTTGAATAAAATTTTCTTTATCTATTAAAGGTGAAGTCTCCTCTGCGCTCATATCTCTTGAAGAAAACAAACTTATTAATTGCTTAATTCTATTTCCAGCATGTTTATGGTATCTATCAATACTAGCAATATCAATTCGATTTACGCCTTTTTGGATTAAAGTATCAAGAATTTCTCCTGTCAACAAATCGCCATTTGTTTGCAACATAATTTGTGTTCGGCCTTCAAATTTTTCCTTTAATTTATCTAGGATAAGGAAAAGCTGCTTCTTTTCGGCAATAGGTTCTCCACCAGAAAGTATAATTCGGTCAATTTGATCTGGAAGATTGTTGATGATTGCTAAACATTCATCATCGTTCATTCGGTTTCCTTGTGGGCCAGAAGTATTATAACAATGATCGCATTTATCATTACATAATTGAGTAAAAACCCAATAAACAGATTCAAATGAATTAAAATTTTTCATATTGTTTTTTACTTAAATAGTTCGCCAGAAATCACGCTCATTTGCTGCTCCAGTTTTTGGATCATTAATAAATTCATGTATGGTTTTATATATTCTTAGTTGTCCAGCCTCCATGTATCCTATTTTATTTCCCATTGTCATTGCCTCTTTTAAATCATGAGTGACAAATAGTGATGTAATAGAAAACTGTAAACTTATAGTACGATAAAAATCCTGCATCTGTTTTCTTGTATCTGCATCTAATTTGCCAAAAGGTTCGTCCAATAATAATACAGAAGGATTAATAATTAATGCACGGCCAAAAGATACCCGTTGCTGTTGACCTCCTGATATTTGATGAGGCATTTTATTACTCTGATTTGTAAGATCAAGACTTTTCAACATCTCGTTTACTGAATTTACAATTTCTTTTTTTTCAATTTTTCTGATTTTTAATCCAAATGCGATATTATCGAAAACTGATAAGTGAGGAAATAAAAGCGTTTCTTGACTTAAATAAATTACTTTTCGTTGTTGTGGTGATAAGTCGTTAATTAATTGTTGATTTATGTAAATTTCTCCATTATCTTCTTCTTCTAAACCCGCTAATATTTTAAGTAAAGTTGTTTTTCCGCATCCAGATTTACCTAAAACAGATAAAGTTTCTCCTTTATTTACCTCTACAGATATATTTTTCAGCACATGCTCATCACCAAATTTTTTGTTTAAAGAAATAGCATTCAACATTATACGGTTCGGTTAAATAATATTCGTTTGTTAAGAATCAATAAAATGGTTGGAGGAATAATAATTAAACAACAAGCTAAAGCAGCGTAAGTAGAATTAGATTCGTTTACATATTGAAAAACCCGTATGGTAAGTGTTTTTACTTTACCTATTCCTATTCTATTGCTTAATCCGTACTCAAACCATGATATTAAAAATGACTGAAAAAAGCAAAGGATTAACATTCCTTTACTCATTGGCAATAATATCAATCGATAAATTTGCCAGATATTGGCTCCAGTAGTTTTTGCTACATTAATTAACTGCTTGTGCGTATTATTCCAAAAGCCAACAAAAAATAAGGTTGCAAATGGGAAAATAATTAATAATTGACCTAGCAAAATACCAGCAATAGTACCAGCCAAATTGAATTTAAGAAAAATAACAAAAACTGAAATCCCTAAAATAACTGGCGAAAACACAAAAGGCAAATAGGTGAAAAACAGCCAGACTTTTTGATTTTTACTTTCAACAATAAATCTGCTTGCGATAAAGCCAGTTATAGTTGCCACTAGACTAACAAAAGCCGAAATAAAGATGGATAAAAGAAATCCAAAAAGTAGATTATTTCCTCCGGTAAAAATGAAATTCCAATGTTGAAGGGTGAAATTTGGTGGAAAAATCAAAGGGAATAACCATTGATCGGCAATAGAGAAAACAAGCAAATACGCTATCGGAAGTAAACTTGACAGTACAATAAAACTCAATAAAATAGACTTTTCTATTTTACGCATGTTCGATTTTATTTTTAAATTGAATAGATTGATAAACTATTGAACTTGTTATTAAAAAATAAACAATTGTTATTACATAGCCTCCAGGTACATCATCCAGATTAAATCGTTGAAGCTTTCTTTCTGTTAAAATAGAAATCATTTCAGAGGATTGACTTCCAAGAATTAAAGGAATTTCGTAGGAGCCAAAAATAAATAGCAGATATAAAAGTAAAATTGGAAAAGAAGATTTTAACAACATAGGTATGATAACCTGGAAGTCAATTTGATTTTTTTTTGCACCTAAAGTAGAAGCAATCAATTTGTACGACTCTATATTTTCAGCTTCATATAATTTAAGAAAATAAATAGTGAAAAATGGAATAGCTAAAAGAACATGTGTCAAAATGATAGCAATACCAAAATCATCATTTACTATTTCCGGAAATTGAGTATTGGAAGAAATAAGATTAGTAGCAAGTAATATTCGAGAAAACCAACCTGAGCTTGAAAATAGTTGAAAGTTTAAAAAACCACCTACTATTGCCGGAATGGCTAATGGAACATGAATTACATAAGAAAAAAAACCCTTTGATAATTTTTTATTCAACGTTAAAGCAAGAAATAACGAAATCATAATAATAGAAATAATGGATAAAACAGCTATGTAAAAACTAAAAAATAAAGAAAAATAAATATGCCTATCGCTTAATATTTGTTGCCAATATTTTAAGGTAAATCCATTGCCAATACCAGCTAAACCAACGCTATACAATAATGAATAAAGTAATCCCAACCCTAGTGGAATAAGGGTAATAATAAGCAGAAACAAAAATCCAAGGTTTATTCTGCTATTTTTCAATTACAAATTTTCTAAAATCATCATATAATCTTACCATATACATTGGATCTAATTCTGCTAAAGCTTTTGATTCTATATCTTTTCGTTTGGGAGAATATTTTCTTTCTGCCGCTTTTTCAAATTTTTGTTTCCATTCTGAATCTAATTTATTTTTATCTAAAACAGTTCCATCTCCCCAGGTTGCTGGATTCATTTTATTAAGTTGAGCCTCTGGTGAAACTAAAAAATTAATAACAACCATTGCAGCAGCTTTATTAGTAGAGTTTTTTACCAATCCTAAATAATGCGAGTTTTGTATAGTTCCATATTCTGGTACGTATGATCGGGTTGTTTTAGGAAAAAAACCTTGCAATACTTTATTCTCTGCCTCTGCATCGTTATTGCTAATGGTTATATCAACTTCCTTATTTACAAATAGTTGATGTAAGGGAGCTACTGCATTTGGAAATGTTTTTCCTTGTTTCCAAAAATTGATTTTATTTGCATTAATATACTTCCAAAGTTTAGTGGATGATTTTTTATATTTCTCATCATTAAATTTACCTGCTAATTCTTTTTCGCCTCCAGCGAATTCTATCAACCATGCCTTCAATAAAGTCATACCGGTAAAATCATTTGAGAATGTAAATTTTCCTGGATTCGCTTTTACAAAAGAACTTAATTCTGTTAGAGTTTGAGGTGGTTTTGGCAACCTGTAAGCATCATATATTAAACACATTTGAACATTTCCCCACGGACATTCAAAACCATTTACCGGCTGTTGAAAATCAAAACCAATAAATCTATTGCTAAAATCAATCGCATTTGAATTAGGTAATTTATCTGTAAATGGACCAAATAATGCATCAACTTGTCGCAATTGATAAAATGTTTCTCCGTTTATCCAAACCATATCCAGTTCACTTTCTTCTTTCCCAGCATCCTTTTCAGCTAATAAATTAGAAACAACTACACTTCCCTGACCGGATGAAATCTCTAAATTAATGTTGTATTTGACTTTAATTTTTGGAACAACGAAATTATTAACGTAAGCATTTATGGAAGGATCACCTGTCCACATCATCCAATTAACGGTTTTGCCCGAAGCTTCTTTTTCAATTTGCTCCCAGGTTTGACTAGTTAAATTAAATTGCTCTTTTGCTTTTTCTTTACATGAAAATGAGAAAATCAATAAAATGAAAATGAAATCTCTGAAATTTTTATTCATACTTAAAAAATAAAAGGCACAATTGGAATTCAATTGTGCCTTAATTATACTAATTAAATAGCGTAACGAACAGTAAATTGAAATTGTCGAGGAGCCCCATAATTCTTTTGTTGAATAATACCTGTTGCTTTGCTTCCAACTTGAATTTGATTGCTTTGAGTAGCATTATTACTATAACCGCTCAAATTTTGCACATTAAACAAATTAAAAATATCTGCTCTTATTTCTAATCGAGAAAGATTTGAAAATGGAAATGCATATTGAACTCCAGCATCAAAACTATTAGACCATGGCAAACGATCATTATTTCGTGTTTCACCTGGCTGGCGATCACTATTTCCAACATAAGCAGCTCCAAAAGATCTACCATCCCCATTCAAGTCTGTAGTACCACCAAATAAAGCAGCATCTGGAATTCTGTTGATTGGTTGACCACTTTGAATAAGTGAAGTGAAATTAACGGATAGATTTTTTACAGGATAATAAAAAAACAATGCATTCATAACATGAGTTCTATCATTTATGGATGGACCCCACTCTGCTCCGAAATTATTATTGTCTTCTGCTTTAAAATTAATATCCTCTGTGTTATTTCTCAATTCAGATAAAGTATAAGTTAATCGGTAAGAATATTTATCAGTTCCTTTATCTTTTAATAAATTAAAACTTGCTGCAAAATATTCTGATTTCCCTTCCATTTCTGTAACGGTTACACTTCTGGCAACTCCTGTATAAACTTGTCCGCCAATAGTTGTAGATCCATTTTCTATGGCAACTGGACGAGTTAAATCTGCCTCAGCAACGGTGCGAGGAGTGTTATTATTTAATTCTGCTTTGTAAGAAGTTGGTCCATTTAAATCTCTCAATCTTGCCAAATTATTAGCTTGCGCATGTAACAAATCAACATAAAATAATTTATTTTCATCAATTTGATATTGATAACCTAATGAAAATTGATGAGTGTATGGATTCTGATATCCATCCGGATTAAGAATTCTTCGTTCTCCGCTGAATGCCTTCTCGCGCTGATCTTGCAAACTTGCTGCTGAAGGTCCATCTAAATAAGTTGCATTTGCACTTGCAGTAAAATTACCGTCAAAAGTTATTTTATCTAAATCTGCATCAGCTGCAATTATTCCTTTATCTTTCAATGCTTGCAATTGTTTTTTATAATCAGCGGTATTCGTGTTTTGTTGTAAAGCATCGCTATATATGGCATATAATATTTTATCATAAAAAATACCATAACCAGCTCGCAAAACGCTTTTGTCTGATAATTTATAATTCGCACTTAATCGTGGAGCTAAATTATTATAATCGCCTTTGTCTGAACCGCCAACAGAAAGATTGTCATAATCATATCTTAATCCAGCAGTTACATTTAATTTACTGGTAACTGAATATTGATCTTCTATATAAATACCAAATTGATTTTGTCTTTTTCCAAAAGTATTTGGTCTAATTTCTACATTGTAATTTAATACTTCCACATTCGATGGAATATCTGAAATAGAAATATCAGAACCTTTATTTAAACTTTTTAATTGATCAACTTGAGCTTGAGTTAAGCGAACCGTATAATTTCCATTTGGATTGCCGCCACCTGCTAACTGGAAATCAGAAGAAATTACATCAATTCCTGTTTTGATTGTGTTTTTACCTCTTAAAAAAGTAAATTTTTGCTGTACTTGTTGAGTATTTTCAGTATCATCAAATACATATCCAGGGTGTCCTAAAACAGCTAATGACGCATCGTCTGGACCTAAAACTGAAATCTGAGGAGAATTTACATTGTTTGCTTTTCCATAATTCCATCTAAATCTAGAAAATTGTAAATTTGTTTCAGACGAAAAATTATCTGTAAAATAAATATTGCTATTTGCAATTAAAATAGAATTTCGATCTTGACTATTTCCCGCACTTGGAAAAGCAGTTCCACCAGCTAAACCACCAGCTTGTCTTTCAATATTTATTAAGCCACTGTTCACCCGCAGCGATGATCTGAAATTTGAATTCCAGATATGATCTACTTTACCAGACAAATAGGTAAATCTGTTTTCCCCTCTTACCGTTTCATTAACGCCCAAAGATGGTGAATTCAACAAATTATCTTTTAAATCAATTGTTTGTTCAGCATTTATATAATAGAAAGTTTTATTTTTTGTTAATGCTCCGCCAAAGCCAAAACCTGCTTGATAACGCTGAAAGCCATCCTTTACAGAATTGCCTGAAAGATCGCGTTGTGCAAATGGAGATTCAGAATCGATAACAGCGCCCGGCCGAGTTATAAAAAATACTTCACCTCCAAAATCATTACTTCCTGATCGGCTGGTAACATTTACAACCCCGTTTCCAGTTCTACCAAATTCAGATGAAAAAGTATTTGTTAATACAGTCACGTTTTTTGCAAATCCAACCGGAATAGCAAACTTCTGTCCTCCCAGAAAGTTCTCATTATTCTCCATACCATCAATTAAGTAATTGGTATAAAGTCCATTTGCTCCATTTATACTTACATTCGGTGCTTCTGGATAAAAACCCGTTGCTTGAGTTACATTGGGTAATCTATACAAAGACCGGGTTATGTCTCTAGCTTCAATTGGCAACGATTCTAAATCTTGTTGTGTTAATGTTGAGGAAACTTCACCGTTTAATGTATTTATCTTAGTAATGCTATTCGCTTCAATGCTTACTTGTTGTAATTCAATGGCAGCTTTTTCGGTAAGTGAAAAAGAAATAGATTGATTGAAATTTGAACGAAGTGAAACTGGAGCTGATTTTTGATCGGCATATAATAAATTTCCGGATACGGAAGCAATATATTCACCAGAAGTACTTAATCCCGTAAATCGGGTTTTACCATTTTCATTGCTGGCTTGGGTCACAGAATATCCAATTTGAGAATTGGTTAACGTTATAGCTACCCCGACAGCAACTGTATTTGTTTTTTTATCTTTTAATGTTATTTCAAGTATTTGTTGAGCCATTAATGGGAAGTAAAAAAACATTCCAAAAATTAATGAGTATAATTTTAATTTCATGATATAGTAATAGTATGTAATAATTGAGAATATGAATTTGAAATTTTCTAATTAAAAAAATGAATCAATCACCAATGTTGTTTAATTAAAAATTAATTGGGGTTGACATGAAAAATTATTATCAATTAACTTATTAACAATCTGTTAATTGAAATTTTATTCTAATTTTTTTAATTGGAATTAAAAAAAAATTACGGGAGGTCCTCTAAAAAAAGGTATTTGATTTAATGCGGGAGAGTGAAAAAAGCAAGTTGATTTTTGAAAATATGGAATGAAACTTGCCAATAATGAATGTAGAATTTTAGCAATTTCAATCGGTGATTTTTGAATCGTATTTTGCGAAATTGCTTGTAATTGGTCTATATCAGCCTTTGTTGCCAAAAATTTTAAAACACTTTTTTTACTTTCTATTAATATAGAAAAACCGGAAGCTAATTGGCTAGTTTGCCAAGGTAATTGGGTAAACTCAGCTTCAGAAAAATTATTCTTTTGGATTCCAAAAAGATAAACGCCACCATCGATAGCAGGACCAATTATCGATTCATTATTTTCTAAAGCTAAAACTGATTCTGAAATATCTTTTAGATTGATATTTGGGCAATCGTTCCCAATAACTAATACATTATGAAAACCTTTATCGAAAATTTTTGCGATTGATGAAGAAATTCGTTCCCCAAATGTTACCCCTTCTTGACTTTTTTCATCTGATGAAAACAGAGGTAAATTACTTTTAGCTAAAACTTTTTTTGTTTGGTTTATTAAAGATGCGGCTAATTTTCTTTTCGCCGAAAAATGGATTTTCGCTGAAAATGGTTTTAAACTAGCTTCTGCATTTGCAGAGCGAGAAAAAAACAAGATTGCTGTTTTATGTATTTCGGAATTTGACAAGAATCAGTAAAATATATTTTTGATTACGATATAAAACGGCTTGTTGGATTTTTGTTTTCTAAATAAAGATGTTTTTTTAATAAAAAATCAGATTATCCTATAATAATTTCACTATACAAACATATTTTAAAAATAGAACTATTCGCTAAAATCAGTTGAATGTTTCTATTAAGAGGGTTTTGAAACTATTAAGCTAATAAATTGTAGTTTTGAAATTGAACTTATCTTAAAATATGTCACAAGAAACTGAACACCTTCAATGCCTGATTATCGGATCAGGACCAGCAGGATATACTGCTGCTATATACGCTGCACGTGCAGATATGAAACCTGTAATCTATACTGGAATACAACCTGGTGGACAATTAACCCTTACCACCGAAGTTGAGAATTTTCCTGGTTATCCGAATGGAACCCAGGGACCAGAAATGATGGTTGATATGCAAAAACAAGCTGAAAGGTTCGGAACTGAAGTTCGTTTTGGCTATGTTACATCCGTTGACTTTTCTGTAAAACCTTTACAAGTAATTGTTGATGAAAATAAATTGGTAACTGCTGATACTGTTATTATTGCTACAGGAGCTTCGGCCAAATGGCTTGGATTAGAATCTGAACAAAAATATAATGGTTTTGGCGTTTCAGCTTGTGCAGTTTGCGATGGTTTTTTCTTTAAAGGACAAGATGTAGCCATTGTTGGTGCTGGTGATACTGCTGCTGAGGAAGCAACTTACTTGGCTAAATTATGTAGAAATGTACACATGATTGTTAGAAAAGGAGAGTTTAAAGCTTCTAAAGCTATGATTGCCAGAGTAATGTCAACTCCGAATATTCATATGCATTTCCATACTGAAACGCGTGAAATTTTGGGAGATGGCAAAGTGGTAACAGGAGTTCGGCTTTTAAATAATCATACCCATCAAGAAGTAGAACTGGCAATAACTGGTTTTTTTGTGGCTATCGGTCATACCCCAAATACAGCTATTTTTAAAAATTATTTGGATATGGACGAAACCGGTTATTTGAAAACGATACCTGGTAGCACCAAAACCAAAGTTGCAGGAGTTTTTGCAAGCGGAGATGCTCAAGATCATATTTATCGACAAGCAATTACAGCTGCAGGTACTGGTTGTATGGCTGCTTTAGACGCAGAAAGGTATTTAGCAACCATTGAGCATCCAATAGGGAGAGATCATGCGAGCGTGGAAGGATGATTCCATATAATTTGAATCTATATTTTAGCAAATTAAGAATAAAATAAGCCTGTAGTTATATTAAGTTTTTGTTTAAATAATTATAAGCTCAACTGCTACTACAAATATATTTTCAATTTCATAAATTAAACTGAAAAGTTAATTTCATTTAATAATTGTTTAACAATTTGAAAATTAGAGCTTGATACAAATTCATCTTTATTTTTATTATTGCTTTTCATTTGAAAAAATCATTTACTTAAAACTAAAAAATGTATATAGGAAGAACAATGGAAATTCCATTTATGTGGAATTTTGCCTGGCGAAACTTACTGAGAACTTTTATTCTTAGCACTTTAGTTACAGGAGCACATTGTTTTTTAGGTTGGACATTCTTGGCTATTCCATTCGTTCCGATAGCCACAATTGGAACAGCAGCTGCATTTTATAATGGTTTTAAGTATAATCAAGCGTACGACCGACTTTTAGAAGCTCGTGTTCTTTGGGTCGAAATTACGAATGCAAGTCGTTCATTTGCGTCTAGTTTTATGGCAATTATTCAAGATGAAAAAAAGAGGGAATACTTAATTCGTAAATATATTATATATATAAATGTACTTCGTTTGCAATTACGAAAAGAAATAATTTGGGCAACAAGTAAAGAAGATTTACATCAAAAAAATATTGCTGGTAATGAAGAATTGATTAAATGTGATGAGGCTTTACTTGCCCTTTTCACTCAACATGAAAAATTAGATATTTATGAAAAAATTAAAAATAAAGGAAATATAGCTGCTTTAATCCTCACTTCTCAGTACAAAGATTTTACTCAACAAAAAAGAGATAAAAAAATTGATGATTTTAAACATTCAATTTTTTTCAGACATTTAAATGAATTTTATAACCTTTAAGGTTATTGTGAACGAATTAAAACAACTCCTCTTTTTCGGCAATACAGCATATTTACTAGGATGTTTGTGGTTTTATTTATTACATTATTTCGTTTGGATTTTTGTGAACAGTAAACACGATTGACAAAGGAATTAACTTTGATGTATGGCTAAATGTTCCAATTTCCAGGTTAGTTTCGCGGGTGTTTTATACGATGGAACAAAAAGGAGAATTTTCAGAAAATCCATTTTATAATGGATTAAATGATACGCCAATTTCAAGTATTTGTAGAAATGTAGAAATAGATTTGCTAGAAATGCTTGGAAAAAAAATATCCCAGCTAAAATTCAACCTAAAAACTATATACTATTATAGTCTTCAACCATGTTTGAAAAAATTTTAAAAAAAACGATGCTTATGTTGCAGAAAAGCTTTCCCTAGATTCAGATTATTTCACCAAATTATCCAAAGGTCAAAACCCTGAATTTTTTTATATAAGTTGTTCAGATAGCAGAGTTACTGCAGAGGATTTGATGGGTTTAAATCCTGGAGAAGTATTTATTCATCGAAATATTGCTAACCTGATAGTAAGCACTGATAGCAATATAAATGCTGTTGTACAATATGCTGTTGAATATTTGAAAGTAAAACACATTATAATTTGCGGTCATTATGAAAGTGGAGGTGTAAAAGCTGCTCTCAATCCAAGTGATATGGGGCAATTAAATAGTTGGTTACAAACCTTGCGTGATGTTTATCGCTTTCATAGTGAGGAGTTGGATAGCATTACAGATCGGCAGAAACGGTTCGACAGACTAGTAGAATTGAACGTAAGAGAACAATGTATTAATATCATAAAAATAGATCATGTTCAAAAAATGTGGTATAGAAGCCACTATCCTACCATACATGGTTGGGTTTTCGATGTAAGAACGGGCAAATTAATTGATCTTAAATTAGATATGGAAGCAGAATTTGAATCAGTTAGAACAATTTATGATCTGAAACCATTTGCAGATATCCAAAAATAGATCGTTTTTGTTTAGTTTAAATTAGGATAATTTTTGTAAAACTATGTTTAGGGTTCAAAATAATTACATTTGAATCCTTTCCTATTAGCTACATGAAATTATACAATACACATCTTTATACATTAGTTACCGTTTCAGTTGCTTTTTTTCTGGCAGCACTTAGTTATCTTGATTTTTTTCTGGTACCAAACGAAGCCTTAATTATAACTCGTTGGCTTGCCATTTCGGGATTGGTTTTTTATGGAATCAAAAAGAAATCATTAACCAGCTGGATATTAATAAGTATGGTTGTAGGAGCTGAAATTGGAAACGATTTTCCGGATTTTGGCATCAAACTTCAGGTATTGAGTAAGGTTTTTTTAAAAATGATTAAAACCATTATTGCTCCACTCCTTTTCGGAACCTTAGTAGTTGGTATTGCTGGTCATTCAGATTTAAAACAAGTGGGTAGAATGGGATGGAAATCCATTCTTTATTTTGAAATAGTTACAACCATTGCTTTATTTATTGGTTTGTTTGCAATCAATATTTCTAAAGCTGGAATGGGAATAAAACTACCTTCTGGAGTCCAGGAAGAACTTCCTAAAATAGCTCCACAAACTTTTAATGATATTATTCTTCATATTTTTCCAGAGAATATCGCAAAATCTATAGCCGATGGGCAAGTTTTACAAATAGTAGTTTTTAGTATTTTATTTGGGATAGCCTTGGCGATGGTTGATGAGAAAAAACGCCAACCAATGCTTAAAGCTGCTGAAAGCTTGTCGGAAGTGATGTTTAAATTCACAAATATCATCATGTATTTTGCACCAATTGGTGTGGGAGCTGCAATTGCCTACACAGTTGGTCACATGGGTTTAGGAATTTTGGTTAATTTATTCCACTTACTAGCAACCTTATATATAGCACTCATAGCTTTTGTACTTCTCGTATTTTTGCCTATTGCATTAATCATCAAGTTAAATATTCGAAAATTTTTGCAAGCTATTGCAGAACCAGTATCAATTGCCTTTGCAACTACAAGCTCAGAAGCTGCATTACCCAGAGCAATGGAAGCCATGGAAAAATTAGGAGTTCCGAGAAAAATTGTTGCTTTTGTAATGCCAACCGGGTATAGTTTTAATTTAGATGGTACTACTTTGTATTTATCTCTTGCCTCTATATTTGTTGCCCAAGCTGCTGGTATAAACTTAACCTTGGGTCAGCAATTACTAATGGTATTTACGTTAATGCTAACTAGCAAAGGTGTTGCTGGAGTTCCACGTGCATCATTAGTTATTTTATTAGGTACAGTTGCTTCTTTTGGTTTACCTGTATGGCCTGTTTTTATTATTTTAGGGATTGATGAATTAATGGACATGGCCAGAACATCCGTTAACGTTGTTGGAAATTGTCTTGCAACGGTAGTAATTGCAAAGTGGGAAGGTGAGTTTAATGAAAATGCTAATCCAGATTTAAATCCATTAACAGAAATATAATGAGCGATAGAGCAAGAAAAATATATTTATTGACCTGCATTTTTGCACCTTTTTTGGTTTACTGCATTTATTATTACAGTAAAATGGTTGGTAAAGCTGCTTATAATTTTAAAGAATTTGAATACATAAGCTATAAATATGGACCTGGTAATAATATGCTGAATTCGTATGATAGCCGTACAGGTATCTATATTTTTGAAACAGAAACTAACGATAGTTTAAAAAAATTCAGCGTTAAGTTAACCAATGAAGAACTTCAAGAAATTCATCGCAAAATGATTGATATGAACTTTTTTGATATTCCTTCAGCAATAAAGTCTGTTTCAGAAGAATATGGTGGTGTTGATAAGGGGGTAGTTTATGAGATAGATATGGCATATACTCGTAAAACAAAATCAGTAAAATGGTCTGTAAGTTCATCAAACTCTAATTTAAATGAGCGAATGGGTCAATTGGTTTTATCAATAAATAAGACTTTATCTGGATCGAAAAACAGAAAACCATTGATTGTAAATTAATTTCAATTCAATATTTGCTTTCTTTTTTATTTTTCTTACTTTTGCCGTTCATAAAATTTTTATAAAACCAAAAACAATGTACGCAATAGTAGATATAGCAGGACAGCAATTTAAGGTTGCAAAAGACCAGCAAATCTTTGTACACAGGCTACAAGGAGATGAAGGCGCTAGTATTGAATTTGACAAAGTGTTGTTGGTAGAAAATGATGGAAAATTTACAGTAGGTGCGCCTGGTGTAAAGAATGCCAAAGTTTCTGCCACCATCGTGTCACATTTAAAGGGCGATAAGGTTATCGTCTTTAAAAAGAAAAGAAGAAAAGGATACAAAAAGAAGAACGGTCACCGTCAGTCCTTTACTAAAATTCAAATTTCAGGTATCAGTATTTAACAATCATCAATTCATCAAATTTGATGATTGAATAAATTTTATAAAAAATGGCTCACAAAAAAGGTGCGGGTAGTTCCAGAAACGGTCGTGAATCGCACAGTAAGAGATTAGGAATTAAAATATACGGTGGTCAGTTAGCTGACGCCGGAAATATTATTGTTCGTCAACGTGGTACTAAACACCATCCTGATAAAGGAGTAGGTATTGGAAGAGATCATACCCTTTTTGCATTAGTAGATGGAACGGTATTATTTCGTAAGAAACAAGATAATAAGTCATGGGTGTCGATTGTTCCAAGAATTAACAAAACTGCAAAAGCAGTAGAAGTTGAAACCCTTGTAGCAACCGAAAAAGTAGAAAAAGCTGTTCCAGCTAAAAAAGCTGCTCCGGTAGCTGATTTACCTTTGGAAACTCCAGCTGTGAAAGCAGTAGAAGAAGTTGAAGCAGTTGAAGAAAAGACAGAAACTGTAGCAACAGAAAAGAAAGCAACAAAAAAGGCAAAAGCAGATGATTTAAGTATCATTGAAGGTATTGGTCTTAAAATAGCAGAATTATTTGTTGCTGAAGGGATTGATACATTTGCAAAACTTGCTGAAATTGAAACAACTCGTATGCAAGAAATTTTGGATGCAGCAGGTTCAAGATATTCAGTTCATAATCCTTCTACCTGGGCACAGCAATCGCAATTAGCGGCTGATGGTAAGTTTGATGAGTTAGAAAAGTTAAAAGCTGAGTTAGACGGAGGTTTAGAAAAAGAATCTGAATAATTTATAATTTATAACATAATTGAAGAACCTGAGGAGACTCGGGTTTTTTTATGCAAAAGCTTATTTAAAATGCGTTTTATCCGCGTTCTAATAAAAAGAAAATAGTACACGGATTACGCTGAAACTTCGTAACGCGGATTTTTTATCAGCGTTTTTAATCTGCGTTATCTGCGTTCTAATAAAAAGAAAATAGTACACGTATTACGCTGATACTTCGTAACTCGGATTTTTTATCAGCGTTATCCGCATTCTAAAGAAAGGAATATAGCACGCGGATTACGCCGATACTTCTTAACACAGATTTTTATCCTGGTTTGCGATTAGAATTTATTGTTTCAAATATTCAAACAACTCCTATTTTTCTCTAATCATCAATCGTTCAGCAAATTGTAATAAGTGATCTTTTGCTAATTGAGAAATAGCAAGTGCATTACAATTTTCGATCGCAATAGAAAAATAACGATCAATTTCTAGTTCTGCTAGAGAACGAATTCCAAGTTGATCATAAATTTCAATAATGGAATTAATTTTTTCACTTTCCTCAAACTCTTTGATTGCGAGCCAATAATTTAATTGCGTTAATAAATCTTCTTTTGCTAATTCAATAGCTGAAATAAGCATAAAAGTTTTTTTATTCGTCAGGATGTCACCACCAACTTTTTTTCCAAATTTATCCGGATCTCCATAAACATCCAATAAGTCATCCTGCAACTGAAAAGCTATGCCCATGTTTTTACCAAATTCATATAAATGATTTAGAGTTTGTTCATCAGCATTTCCAATTAATGAACCAATCTGAAGACTAGCAGCTAGCAAAACAGCAGTTTTAAGACTTATCATTTCAATATATTCTGGAATTGAAACATGACTGATTGTTTCAAAATTCATATCTAACTGCTGACCTTCGCAAACGGCTGCAGCTGTGTTGTTGAAAATCTCTATCGTTTGTTTTAAATGAGTTGGTTCTACATCCAATAATAATTTATATGCTTCTACCAACATCACATCTCCTGAAAGTATCGCTGTGTTTTTATTCCATTTTTCATGAACCGTAAGCTTACCTCTTCTCAAAGGAGCATTGTCCATAATGTCATCGTGCATTAAGGTGAAATTGTGAAACACCTCAATTGCAAGAGCAGGCTTTAACGCTTTTTGAATATCGCCACCAACTGCTTCACAGGCCATCAAAACCAAAGATGGACGTAATCTTTTACCACCTATTGCCATTAAATAACTTATTGGTTCATAAAGCTCAATTGGGTGGTTTGGATATATAGAATTAGCAATTTGCTTTTCTATTAATTGATAGTAGCTAGATAATGATTGCATGAATTAAAATAATTCCTGAATTAAGGTGAAATCAATTTGACGTTTTCCCAAATCGACACTTTTTACTTTGATGCTTACTTCATCACCAAGTTGATAAACTTTCTTTTTTCGTTGACCAATTATGCAATAGTTTTTTTGATCTAAAACATAAAAATCATCTGTCAAATCGCGTAATCGAATCATTCCTTCACATTTATTTTCATTCAATTCCACATACATTCCCCATTCTGTTACTCCCGAAATAATGCCTGTGTAGGTTTCGCCAACGTTATCTTTTAAATATTCTGCTTGTTTATATTTAATGGAAGCACGTTCAGCTTCGGCTGCTTTTTTCTCCATTTCTGATGAATGCTTGCATTTTTCTTCCAAATCTCCTACTGGATTTGGCTTTCCACCTTTTAAATAATAATCGAGCAAGCGATGAACCATAACATCAGGATATCGCCTGATTGGTGAAGTAAAATGGGTGTAATAATCAAATGCCAACCCATAATGAAAACTTTTAGTAGTGGTGTAAATAGCCTTAGCCATTGATCTGATTGCTAAGGAAGTAAGAACATTTTGCTCTTTTGTTCCTACTACATCGTCCATCAATTTATTCAATGATTTCGAAATATCTTTACTTGATTTTGTACTTACTTTATAACCAAATCTGGCTGCAAAAGTGGCAAACGTTTCAATGTTTTCTGGCGATGGTGCATCGTGAGCACGATATACAAATGGATATTGATTCTTCTTTCCTCCTTTTGTGTAAATAAATTCAGCAACTTTCCGATTAGCAAGCAACATAAAATCTTCAATTAATTTATGTGCATCCTTTCGCTCTTTTACATAAACGCCAATTGGTTTTCCACTTTCATCTAACCTAAATTTTACTTCCGTAGTCTCAAAACTAATTGCTCCATTTTTGAATTTTTCATCACGAAGTTTATAGGCTAGTTGATTTAAGGTTTTCAATTCATTTGAATAATCTCCAACCTCCGTTTCCAATATTTCTTGAACTTCTTCATAACTAAATCTTCTATCGGAGTGGATTATCGTTTTCCCAAACCATTCTTCTATTATTTTGGCATTATCATCAATAATAAAAACAGCTGCAAAACATAGTTTATCTTCTTTTGGTCGAAGTGAGCACAAACCATTCGATAAATTTTCGGGCAACATCGGAATCACCCGATCAACCAAATAAACACTGGTAGCACGTTCGTACGCTTCATCGTCAAGGCTAGTATTCGGTTTTACGTAATGCGAAACATCTGCAATGTGAACCCCAATTTCAAAATTTCCATTGTCTAATTTTTTGAAACTTATAGCGTCGTCAAAATCTTTCGCATCAGCTGGATCAATGGTAAATGTTAATGTTTTTCTAAAATCTTTCCGCAAGGCAATTTCATCTTGAGAAATTATATTATTGATAGCTTCTGATTCGGTTTCTACTTTTAATGGAAAAGAAAGTGGAAAACCAAAATCTGCAAGAATTGCATTCATTTCGGTGTTATTCTCTCCTTTTTTGCCTAACACATGAATAATTTCGCCAACTGGATTTTTAGCACCTTTTGGCCATTCAATGATTCTTGCAACTGCTTTTTCTCCATCTTTTGCTCCCTTCAATTGATCCAATGGAATTAAAATGTCATGGTTCATTTTTCGATTATCTGGAACCAAAAAAGCAAACTTATGCGAAAGCTGAACGACTCCGGTAAATTCCATTTTCTTTCGTTCAAGAATTTCAACCACCTCTCCTTCCAAACGTTTGCCTTTATTAGTTGCAAAAACAAATGCTTTTACCAAATCGCCATGTAAAGCTTCGCGTAGCATACGTGGAGCAAGATAAACATCATCGGTCATTTCTTCAGAAACTAAAAAAGCTGAACCAGAAGCCGTCATGTCTATTCTTCCGACAATGTAATTCTTGACTTGGTTAACCTGTTTTAACTTAAATTTCCCTTTAGTAACCTCCGTTAAAATTCCGTTTTCTGTCATTTCTTCCAAGATTTTCGAAACCAGGTTTATGGCCATAGAATCTTTTACATACAAGGCCGAAGAAATTTGTTTATAGTTTAATTCTTTTAAAGAATTTTTGTTGAAATAGTTTAAAACTGATTCACCAAGGGCTTTTTTCAATGATTGTAATGAGCGTGGTTTGGTCATTCCTCGTTGGGATTAATTGGATATTTATTTATTTTAAAACACTGCTATTACGGTACCTTTTTTTGTAATTGAATCTCCATTTAATTTTTTAGCATTAATTAAATAAATATAAACTCCTGTACTAATGATGTTTCCAGAAGCTATATCTCCATCCCAACCATTTTCTTGATTGTTAGTTGAAAAAATCATTCTGCCCCAACGATCAAAAATTTTAAATGAATACTCTTTTTGATCAATACCAATCAAAACTGGTTTAAAGATTGGATTTTTTCCGCCTGGCGAAAATGCATCTGGAACAAAAATATTACTTTTAGGAAATGCACAATTCGTGTTTGATTGCGCAATTCCATTAGTGCCTAAACTGCTTGCTACTTCTCGAGCTATAATCTTATAACAATTTACCGTTTTATTTAAAATAATTGCTGTATCAGAATCCAAATAGCTGGTAACACCATCAGGCAAACTAATTAGTAATGTGCCGTTTCGATAAAGATCATATTGTTGCGCTCCATTTTCCCAGCCTTTCACTAGGTTCCAACTTAATAAGTTGCTAAAATCAGGATTTGTTTTCGCAGTTAAAACTACTGTGTTTAACACTTCAGAAGTAATTGTGCTAACTGGACAATTAGTTTGAGCAACTATTCTATAATAATAAACTTCATTTACATTTTTTTCAGTCTCAAAATATAAAAATTGAAAATTACCAGGCTGACTTAAGGTAGCAACCGGCAAAAAATTCGATGTGGTTTTACTTCTCTCTACTGTATATTTAATTGGAGAGGTAGATGGATCTGCAATCCAACTAACCTTTATCGTATCGTTATTGTCTGCTACTGATGCATCATAAGCATATACAAAATTAGGAAACGTACCAAAAGAAGGCAGATATGTTTTAATATTGGAACTAGAAGTTTTTGAATTATCTGATGCTACTGCTCTGATAAAAAAGCGATTATCAACTCCACTTAATAAGTTATTAAAGGTGTAAGTATTTGTATTTACAGAATCAATTAATGTAAAGGAATTTCCTCCTTGAGATAGATAAATACGATACGTTCTTACACCTTGAGTCCAACCTTCATAACTATTCCAATTCAATGTTATGTTTTGAGAACATTGATCAAAACTAGTTTCTGATAAATAAATGGTTGAATGAGGATTACTAAATAAGGAGTTAAACTTATTGTCGAAATGTGATGCAAGTACGTTAAAGGTTTCTTTTTCTGTTTCGCATTTAGAGTTTGTAAATTGAGCTGTAGCTAATTTAGCATCTTGGTACAAGAAACTATTTTGACCAGATAATACACTATCCAGGGTAATAAACACTGGACTTAGATTTTTGTAAATAAAGTAACTATCTCTGTTTATTTCTACAGTAGCCAACCAAGTAATTTCTGCAAATTGTTTAGAACCACCAGGTGTCATTACTGTTTTTACGGTTACAGAATCAATTTCTGGTGTACCAAGCGTTTGTGCATTAACTTGATAAAAAGAAAATGCGAATAGTAGGGAAGTAAATAATGTATAATAGATTTTCACCATATTTTAGCCAACTAAAACTGAAATAAATTCTTCTTTTTTTAAATAATTTATAGCCAATTGCTGAATTTCTTCGGCAGATATGGTTTTAATTTTATAAATATATCGATCATAATACGTATAGTCGAGATCGTAAAACAGAATCCCTTTTAACTTATCAGCATGCGAAAACGCATTTTCAATGCTTCCTAACATGGTGCCTAATAAATAATTTCTAACCAAATCTAATTCTTGATCTTCAACAAGTTCTACTTGCAAACGTTCTATTTCTTTAAAAATTTCTTGTAAAGCGCTATCATGAACCTCTTTACCCACTTCTGTGCTGATAAAAAAGTATGCATCTTTTTGCAAAGAAACAACTCTACTACCAATTCCATAAGTATAACCTTTTTCTTCTCGAATGTTTGCCATTAATCTAGATCCAAAATAGCCACCTAAAAGTGTATTCAAAATTTGTAGACCAATATAATCTGGATGTTTTTTGCCTACTAACTTTTTACCAACTCGCATGGCAGTTTGCAAGGCATCCTTTTTTTCTTCGTAATACTTACCAAAATTTAAATTTTCGAGATAAGTTACATCATTAAATTCAAATTTACTGTCCGAGTTTATATTTCCAAAATACCTTGCAATACTAGTTTTTGTATGATCATAAAGTTTGCCAGCAACAATTATCGTACAATTAGAAGGAGTATAAAATTTTTGATGGAAATCCACCAAATTTGCTCTGTTTATTTCTTCAATATTCTTAAATTCTGTGTTAAAACCATAGGGATGATTAGATCCAAAGAGTTTTTCATTAAAAAATTTGCGAGCCTCGTAATCATTTTTCTTTTTGTTTACCGCAAGTTTTTGCTTGTTGTTGGCAATAAATGTTTCCAGTTCGGTTTGTGGAAAAGTTGGATGAAATATTACATCGGTAAAAACTGGCAATAATTTTTCTAGGTGTTTATTTAAACAATACAAAGTCACATATGCTTTATCAAAATCAACCTCAGTTTGCAAAAACGCACCATGGAAATCAAAAAAATCGGCAATCTCAGAACCAGTCATGGTAGAATTTCCTTCTACTAACAATGAATTTACCGCATTTGCAGACAAACGGGATTCTTCGAACCAATTTCCTGCATTTATGATTACTTCAACTCTAACTACATCCTCAGATCCTGCATTAATGGAATAAAATGGAATTCCATTCGGAAGAATAATTTTCTCGGGTTTTACAATGGTTAACTTTTCTATTTCATTCGCCTCGGGCGCAACACTTCTATCCAGTAGGTCTATCATTTTTAATTAATATTATTTTTAAGGTAAAACAAAGTAGATGAATTTCCTAAATCGAATAGCTGGGAAGCATATTTCTTTATTTCCTCAGCAGTAATGGATTGATAAACTTCTGTTTCCTTATTCACCATTCCGGCATCCCCCATTAACTCATAATAAGCAAGATTCATCGCTTTATTTAACAAACTCATTTCACTGAAAATGAACGTAGATTCTGATTTATTTTTAACTTTTTGAAGTTCCTGTTCAGGAATGTATTCATCAACTAAGTTTTGCAACTCTTTTAAAATTGCTTTTTCAGCTGCTAAAACGGTAATATTTTCACTTAACTTTCCTTCAATTACAAACATACCAGCATCCATATCACCTGAAACGTAGGCATTTATTTCACTAAAAAGTTTTTGTTCGCGGAGCAAGCTTTTATGAAAACGAGATGAATTCCCTCTGGATAAAATATCCGAAATAATGTCAGCAATATAGTATTCGTGGCTTTTTCGTTCGCTCATGTGAAAAACTTTATAAATAGCATCAGCTGGCACATCACGATAAACGGTTTTAGTTCTGGATTCTATTTGCAAAGGCTCTTTGGGTAAATTTCGTTCATACCGAATCCCGCGATCAATAGAACCAAACCATTTTTCGGCCTGCTCTTTAATTTCATTGGCTTTCACATTTCCAGCAATTACCAATATGGCATTTTGTGGATTGTAATGTTTCTTAAAAAATGCCTTCACATCTTCAATTTCTGCATTTTCAATATGCGAAAGCTCTTTTCCGATGGTTGCCCAACGATAAGGATGTACCTGATAAACTAACTCTCGAAGCAATAACCAAACATCGCCATATGGCTGATTGAGATAGCGTTGCTTGAATTCTTCGCAAACCACATTTTTTTGAACTTCTAAACTTTTTTCAGAAAAAGCAAGATTCAACATTCGATCAGATTCTAACCAAAGTGCTGTTTCAAGGTTTTGCGATGGAACTTGAATGTAATAATTTGTAATATCATTGCTTGTGAAAGCATTATTTTCGCCTCCTACACGCTGCAAAGGTTCATCATAAACCGGAATATTAACAGAGCCACCAAACATTAAATGCTCAAACAAGTGTGCAAAGCCAGTTTGCTCTGGGTTTTCATCTCTAGCACCAACATTGTACATAATATTTACAACAGCCATTGGGGTGCTGGTATCTTCATGAACCAAAACTTTTAAACCATTGGCCAAAACAAAACGATTGTATTGTATCATATAATCCTCTTCAAATTTTTTTTAATTTTTTTTCTTGAGCCAGCACCATTATTTCAATTTGGCTTTACTGGCGTCGCACCCATCAACGTTTAGATTAAAGCCAAGCTTTTCAGCCCTTGTGTGATAACAGCAAATATATCATGCTTACTTACAATTGTTCTATTGAATTACGTAAAAACAAAAATCCCAAACTCTTGGAGGAATTTGGGACTTTGTAATTAACCATTTTTTACTTTTCTGTTTTTCAAATAATCAGAAAGTAATATTCTTTTTCCATCGTCATTTTTTTTGGTTTTGTCGTACAAGAGTATATTTTCTAAGTAAGAGTCATGCTCGACGTACTCTAATAATCTTTCGACTAAAACATAAACTCTTGTTGTAGGGCACGAATTTGCAGGAGTTGTACCTGTACTATTTTCTTCCAACTCTCTTGCCCATTCAATTGCTTGACGAACATTTCCTTTATCGAAGAGTAATTTTATTACATTCAAATCATTCTTCTCATATTTGAATTTCAATATTTTTGTTAAAATAGTAATGTAATCTCTTCTATGCAATGCATTTTGTAAGAATTGAAAATGCAGCACATACCATAATTCAAAAGACTGATTTGAATGACCACTTTCAACATTATTTTGTGCAGCTAATCTGACCGCTGTATTAAATCGATTTGCTGGAAAATTATCTTTATCATAAACAGCCCAAACCTCATCATAATCGGGAAGTAAAACACTTTTTTTACGAATATCCCTCAAAGAAATTGCCTTTCTTACTATGTTGATTGTATTATCTCCTTCCCCGTGAACATCTATAGTTTCAATAAGATGGTTGGGGAGGAGATTTTTAAAGTAATTAAAATAATTAGGTTCTGTTCGTTCTCCTTCGCTAACAATTAGGAAATATTTTCTTTCTAAGATTGTTTCAACAGGTTTTGATGCGACAACAGCATTTTCTTTTAATTCTTTTAAGAAGTCCGCAAAACTTTCTTTCTTAGCTTTTGCCATTTACAATAAGTTTTTCAAGGTCCTCAATAAATGGAATTGCACCATATTTTCCTTCAAGGTAATTTTTGTCATAAGGTGAATCTTTTCTAGGTTTATATTCAACCAATGAGACAGCACTCGAAGCTCCATAAATATTTTTTTCTATGAAATAAATCTGGTCACGGCGAAGAATTTCTCTATCTAGGAGAGCCGTGTCATGACTTGCAACAATTAGTTGTGCATTAGACTTAATTATAGAAGAATTAAAAAGTTTTAAGATAGCTTTGGTAAGAAGAGTGTGTAGCCTTGCATCAAATTCATCAATAACCACAACTCTATTTTCCAATAATGCAGTTATAAGGAGACCAATGATATTAAAATATTTTTTAGTTCCT
>ENA-OFCE01000017-OFCE01000017.1-metagenomes-genome-assembly--contig:-NODE-17-length-140177-cov-7.123899_pt1 | contig 140177 bp, 135 predicted proteins | sample MGYA00153388_OFCE01 | MGnify analysis MGYA00153388
ATCGTGGTCTAGGAGTCCCCCATGGCTTGGCGTCTCAGGCTCGCGCCCGAAAAGACCAACATCAACTTCTTCCGGCTGCAGTGGATCACCATCGGCATCTCCATGGCGCTGGTAGCTCTGGTGAATTTCATCTTCCTCGGCAGTCTTCGGGCCGCCTTCATCCCGTCGATCGTGGCTCCCATCTGTCTGCTGGCGACCTTCATCGTCCTCGCCCCGCTGGGCTTTTCGCTGAACCTTTTGACCCTGCTGGCCCTGGTCCTCGCCATCGGCCTGGTGGTCGATGACGCCATTGTGGTGACCGAGAATATCCAGCGCCGCCTTGACCACGGCGAACCGCCGCTGGTCGCCGCCGAGCGCGGCACGCGTCAGGTCTTCTTCGCCGTCATCGCCACCACCGTGACCCTGCTGGCCGTGTTCGCGCCCTTGCTGTTCCTGCCGGGATACGTCGGGCGGCTGTTCGTCGAGCTGGCGGCGGCCATCGCCGCGGCCGTGGCCTTCTCGGCCTTCCTGGCGCTGAGCCTGTACCAGATTGAGTCCAATACCCGTTCGGCGGCGGTGCTCGGTTTTGTCGGCGCTGGGGGGATCGGCCTGGTCTATGCCGAGAACATGCGGCTGTGGAACTGGGACGTCGTGATGTTTATCACCCTGATCCTGGTGGTGATCGTGATGCTGATGGACAAGATCTCCGCCATCCTGCGTAACAAATATATCGTTGGTGAAGAAATTCCGCTTTACCCGAAAAATCATTAACCTCTGCGGGTAAACCCTGGTTTGCCCGTGGAAATTCCATTGAGAAACCCCCGCCGGATCCCTATACTGCCGCCATGCAAGGTGTGCAGCGCTGCACGCCTCTCCTGATTGACAAGCGAAAGGCTATTCCATGATTAACAATGATGTGCTGCGCAGCGTGCGCTACATGCTGGCTATTAATGACGCGAAGATGGTAGAAATCGTCAAGCTGGACGGTTTTGACGTCGATGTCGCAGCCATGGGGACCTACATGATCAAGGAAGGCGAGCCGGGTTTTGCCAACTGCCCCGACGAAGTGATGGCCCATTTCCTCAATGGCCTGGTGTTCTTCAAGCGTGGCAAAGACGATAAATTCCCGGCACCGGCGGTAGAGTTGCCGATCACCAACAACCTGGTGCTGAAAAAGCTGCGTGTGGCGTTTGAACTGAAAGATGTCGATCTGCACCAGATTTTCACCGCGGTGGAATTCCGTATCTCCAAGCCTGAGCTGAGCGCGCTGTTCCGCAAAGAAGGCACCAAAAACTATCGTCCATGTGGCGATCAGATGCTGCGCTACTTCCTGAAAGGGCTGACCCAGCGCATCCGCGGCGCATAATCCCGCGTAGCAAGCCATCAGGCGTCCTCATCGAGGGCGCTTTTTTTTTGTGCCCCCTGCATTTGTCGATCATACTCAGTAAGATGCCGCTTGGCGGTAGAACATGTCCGAACTTTCCGACGGAAATAAGGGAATTATGACGACAGCACCCACCACGTTGCCACCGGTGTTAACCAGCACGGCAATAGAACAAAAAATCCTGCGCAGGTCGATCTTCTGCACGCTGTTTATTGCCAGTGCCGGGATCGTGTTTGGGATTGTCTGCGGTTCCATGTCAATCGTGTTTGACGGCATGTTCTCGGCGTTGGACGCGGGCATGTGTTCATTATCCCTGCTGGTATCCCGCCTGCTGGGGCAACCCCATAGCCGCCGTTTTCAGTATGGGTTCTGGCATGTCGAACCACTGGTGCTGGCATTTAACGGCAGTTTACTGACGTTGCTGTGTCTGTATGCCTTTGTGAACGCCGTCAAAGGTATTGCCGACGGAGGGCGCGAACTCGAGCTGGGCTGGGCGATTGTCTATGCCGTTACCGTCAGCCTTTTCTGCATTACCCTCTACGTTAAGCAAACCCGGCTGAATAAGCAGGTTAAATCGGAACTGATCGCGCTGGATAACAAAAGCTGGCTGATGTCGGCCTGCATCAGTTCGGCGTTATTGGTGGCTTTTATTCTTTCCTGGCTAATGGAAGGAACCCGTTATGAACACCTCAACGTCTATGCCGACCCTGTCGCGCTGGCGCTGTTGACGCTGGTCTTGATCCCGGTGCCGATCAAAACGGTAAAATCTGCCATTCAGGAAGTGCTGCAGATGACGCCGGACAGCCTGGATGCCAAGGTGGAAGCCATTATGGCGCAGCTGACGCTGGAGTATGGCTTCCTGGATTATTCCAATTACGCCACCCGCGTTGGCCGTGGGCTGTTTATTGAGATCCACATCGTGATCCCGCCAGAGATGGAACACAGCGGCGTACACAAGCTGGATAAAATCCGTGACCAGATAGCCGACGCCATTGGTGAAGATAGCCCGCACCGCTGGCTGACCATCTCCTTTACCCACAACGCCAAGTGGCTATAGGTCTTTCGCCATCACCCACATGGCCACGGATTGGCTGACGCTGGTATAGCTTTCCTCGCCCACGATCGCCATGCCTTGGCGCTGATAAAAGCGTTGGCCAGCCACGTTGCTTTTCAGCACGTCCAGCCACAGGATGGGTTGCCCTCTCTCAATGGCTCGTCGCTGTATTTCGGCATATAGCCGTTCCCCATAGCCGCGTCCGGCAAACTGCGGCAGGAAATAAATCTTCTGCAGCTCGGCCCCGAGGGTTGCAGTCGCTGCCTGCAGGCTGTCGAAATTAAGCTTGGCAAAGCCTACCGGCGTCTCCCCCTCATAGGCAAGCAGCCAGCAGGTATCGCGGTCTTGCAATGAGGGCTCCAACGCCTGTTCGGCAAAATCCTTGCTCAGAAACGCCTGCAACGCCTGCTGGTTTTGCCAAAGTTCAGCAAAGTGAGCGAGGTAGCTGGCAATCCCGATTTCCCGCACGGTCGCTAAATCAGCGGGCAACGCTTGACGGATCGTGAACACGATAGCCTCTTTGTTAGTGGTCAGTTGACTCATCTTGGGCGATCGGCTGCTTGCCGCTCAATGCACCCCATTCGCTCCAGGCACCGTCATAGAGTTTCACCTGCTTGGCACCCAGTGATTGCAGGCCAAAGGCCAGCACCGCGGCGGTGACGCCAGAACCACAGCTGACGATGGTGGGCGCGTTGATATCGACCCCTTTTTCATCGAAGGTTTTTTTCAGCGCTTCGAGTGATTTGAAACGCCCGTTCTCAAGCAGATCGCCATATGGAATATTGATGCTGCCCGGAATATGGCCACGGTGCAGGCCAGGGCGGGGTTCCGGGGCTTGGGCATAGAAACGTGGTGCGGCACGGGCGTCGAGGATTTGCCGCTGGTCGTTCATCGCCTGTTCCACCTGCTGCATATCCACCACCGCTTCGGCATTAAAGTGTGAGCGGAAGATGGCAGGGGTAGGCTGTGCGGGGCCGGTTTCCAAGGCGTTACCGCGTGATGTCCAACCTTGCAAACCTTCATCGAGCACGAATACATTTTGTGCACCGAAATTACGGAACGTCCACCAACCGCGTGGGGCAGAGAACTGATTGCCTCCATCATAGAAAACAATGGTCTGTTGGTCATTGATGCCCAGTTTACCTACGGCGGCGGCAAAGGCTTCTGCCGTGGGCAGCATATGCGGCAGCGTCGTATTTTTATCCGCGACGTCATCAATATCGAAATACACCGCACCGGGTATATGGCCCCGCTCAAATTCGGCCAACATGTCTTGCTTCGGCACCTGACCGACAGGTGCCATACGCACGTCAACCAGCGTCAGATTTTCATCGTTGATATGTTGCTCAAGCCATTGCGCGGTCACTAAAAAAGCAGAGTTCATGGTTATTGTTCGCCTGTCAGGACAAAGAAGGTTTTCACTATACCTCAACGATCTTGCATATTGGTATGCTGCGGTTTGAAAGGGGGCTGGGCAGATGATTGACCAAGACTTTGGCGGGGCGAAAATCGCCTTGCTGTACGGCGGCCAGGTGCTGGTTTACCTGCGCGATGACAACCCGGCAATCCCCTGGCCCGGCTGCTGGGACTTGCCCGGCGGCGGACGTGAAGGGGACGAAACCCCGGTGCAATGTGTGCAACGGGAAACCGAGGAGGAGTTCGGTATTCTATTGCCCGCCCGGCAAATTGTCTGGCAGCAGCGTTACGCCGGGATCAAGCCTGGCTCGCCGCCCACCTGGTTTATGGTAGGTGAAATCACTCTCGCACAGATTGCGGCGATCCGCTTCGGTAATGAAGGGCAGTGCTGGCAAATGATGCCTGCGGATGAATTTGTACGGCACCCGCAGGGCATTGCCCATCTGCGTCAGCGGTTAGCGGATCGTCTGGCCCAGCTCGACTAACCGGACACGCTCGATCAACGCGTCGACCTGATGCTCGGAAAATACTTCGATGCCATGTTGGCGTAGCAGCTCAGCGGTGACGCCGCTGCCGGGCTGGGTTTGACCGTTGAATGCACCGTTGTAAATGGTCTGGCTCCCGCAGGAAGGACTGCGATCGCTCAATAGGGCAAAACGGCAGCCATGCAGGCGAGCGGTATCCAGCGCCAGATGGGCACCCAACAGATACTGGTCGGTAACGTCGTTCCCTTGCGCGTCGATCACTCTGGCCTGGTTGGCTATCACCTCAGCGCCATTAGCAGCGGCCGCAATCTCTGCTGGCGGGCGCGGCGTGGAGAAACCTGCGGCCAATTCGGGGCAGCACACCACCAATCGCCCCTCCTTTTGCCACTGCTGTAAGGTGGTATCGATAACGGTTTTGCTGGAGGCGTTATAACGTACGTTGAAACCGGCCAGGCAGGCACTGAGCAAGATTTTCGGCGGCATGAGGTGTCTTCTGTTGAGGGGGCGAAAGTGTGGCATCAAGGCCCACACGCGCGGCTTTATAATAGCAGCGCGGTTTAGCTTAATACCAGCCGTACCTCCCCACTATTTTGCTAACCCTGTGTTCTTTATCCACCGCGTTTTATGAGGGCAGTCACGGATCCGTGGCAAAGTTGATTATTGGCTTGTTAATGAAATTTAAATTTCATATAAATACATAATGATTATTATTTTCCAAAAATAGGCAAGGGAGAAAACGATGAAACAGGTGCGCGTTGGATTGATCGGTACCGGCTATATTGGCCGCTGCCATGCTATCGCCTATGCACAGGCTGGCACGGTGTTCCCGCTGAAAGGGGAGTTGGTGTTGGAGATGTTGGCGGAGGTTACACCCGAGCTGGCAGCTCAGCGTGCGGCGGAGTTTGGCTTCGTTCGTTCAACCGGTGACTGGCGCGAACTGGTGGCCGATCCCGCCATCGACGTGGTGGATATCTGTGCCCCGAACTTCCTGCATAAAGAGATGGCCCTGGCGGCAATTGCACAGGGCAAGCATGTTTATTCCGAGAAGCCGCTGGCGCTGAATGCGCAAGACGCCGCCGAGATGGTGCAGGCCGCGCGGGCCAAAGGGGTCAAAACCCTGGTTGGGTTCAACTATATGAAAAACCCGACCAGCCAGTTGGCACGGGAAATCATCGCTAACGGTGAAATTGGCGAGGTGGTGCATTTTTACGGTACGCATAATGAAGATTATCTGGCTGACCCGCGTACGCCGATCGACTGGCACTGCCGCAAAGCCACCGCTGGGTTGGGGGCGTTGGGCGATCTGGCGGCGCATATCGTGAACATGGCGCATTATCTGGTGGGGGATATTGTCGCGGTATCGGGCGATATGCAAACCCTGATCAAACAGCGGCCCGATCCGAACAACCCGGCCAAGATGTGCCAAGTTGAAAACGAAGATCAGGCCAGCGCGCTGGTGCGCTTTGCCAATGGCGCGATGGGCACCATCGAAACCTCACGCATTGCCTGCGGGCGCAAAATGGGTCTGACTTATGTGGTGACCGGCACCAAGGGCACCCTGAGTTTCACTCAGGAACGCATGGCCGAACTGAAACTGTATCGCCATGATGAACCGGCGGAGCGGCAGGGCTTCAAAACTATTATGGTAGGGCCAAAGCATCCGGATTATGCCGCATTCTGCATCAGCGCCGGGCATGGTATCGGCTTTAACGATCAGAAAACGGTGGAGATCCGCGATCTGGTCAATGGCATTGCAGCGGGTGATCGGATGTGGCCAGATTTTGAGGAAGGCTGGAAGGTATCCTGCGTGCTGGATGCGATTGCCGCCTCCGCCGAACAGCGCCGCTGGCTGGATATCAACCGCGATTGACTCTGGTTACCGGGGAAAATCTCAACCGATGTGCTATCTCGTAGGGGCGCTGTCATGTGCGCCCATTTATTAGTTGCTGATTTTTAACTTTGCTTTACCACTTTTGTTATTTTGAGCGCCGATCCGCTTCGCTGATACTGAGAAAAATAGCCTCAGCGAGCCGGAAAATGCCCTCAGACAAACCCCATAGCCACTATCTGCACGGCGAACAACGAGCCTGGATCCAACAGCTTAATCGGCAATGGGTCTGGCGGCTGGAGCTGCCCACCTGGGGCATTATGCTGCTGGTTTATGGCAGTTGGTTTGGTGTGGTGCATTACTGGCAACAGCTTGGCCCCTGGCTGGGCGCTCCGCTACTGACGGTGGCTACCACCTGGTATCTCTCGTTACAGCATGAGCTGATCCACGGCCATCCCACTCGCTGGCCACGGCTTAACCAACTGTTCGGCATGCTACCTTTGGCGGTGTGGTATCCCTACGGACTGTACCGCGACAGCCATATTCAGCATCACCGCGACGAACATCTGACCCAACCTGCCGAAGATCCGGAAAGTTACTATTTCAGCCGGGCGCAATGGCAGCGTTTTCCTGTTTTGCTGCCTGTGTTGGTCAAGGTACGTAACACGCTGATTGGGCGGGTCACGCTTGGCCCGGCATTGGATATTATCGCCACGCTTTCCAACGCCCTGAAAGCCATACTGACTGGGGATCTGCGTACCCTGGCGATGTGGTTAGTACATGGTGCGCTGTTGGTGGCGCTGCTGGCCTGGTTGCAAACGCAGGGCATTTCTGCCGCATTTTATCTGCTGGCGGTGAGCTACCCGGCGCTAGGGCTGACCAAGATCCGTTCGTTTTACGAGCATCGCGCGGTGGACGCTCCGCAGGCACGTTCTATTATTAATGAGGCCTCTTGGCCGTGGCGGCTGCTGTTTCTTAATCTGAACTATCATTTAGTGCATCATGATTTACCCGGTTTGCCTTGGTATGGGCTGCGAAAAGTCTATCTGGCAGAGCAGCAGGCCTACCGGCAACGCAGCCAGGGGTTTGTGGTACAGGGCTATGGCAACTGGTTTGTCGATCATGCTGTGACGCCGATTGCCGTTGAAGTACACCCGTTTGAACAGGAGAGTGTCGGGAAACAGCATGTGATACGCTGGACCCATACCGCGCAGGATTTTCCAATCGATCTGGCGAAATAGCCGGAAAGCATCATCAAAGAGGATAAAGCATGGCTATTACCCCATTACGCGCACGTTTTTTGGCATTGGCTTTGACCGTGCTGGCAGGAGCCAGCGGTGTTGCACAGGCGGCCGATACGGTACGCGTGGGTTCTAAAATTGATACCGAAGGCTCGTTGCTTGGCAATATCATTGTGCAGGTGCTGGAAGCCAACGGCATCAAAACCACCAATAAACTGCAGCTAGGCACCACCAAGGTGCTGCGTGGTGCGATCACCTCCGGCGAGATTGATATCTACCCGGAATACACCGGTAACGGTGCCTTCTTCTTCTCCGATGAAAAAGATCCGGCGTGGAAAAACGCTCAGGCCGGGTTCGAGAAGGTCAAAAAGCTCGACTATGACCAGAACAAGATCGTCTGGCTGGATGCCGCCCCGGCAAACAACACCTGGACGATCGCCGTTCGCCAGGACGTGGCACAGGCCAACCATCTGAAAACCCTGGCAGATCTGGCCAAGTGGATCAACGACGGTGGTAAGTTCAAACTGGCGGCATCGGCAGAGTTTATCGAACGCCCGGACGCGCTACCGGCCTTCCAGAATGCTTATGGCTTCAAGCTTAATCAGGATCAGTTGCTGTCACTGGCTGGCGGTGACACGGCGGTGACCATCAAGGCGGCGGCGGAACAAACCTCTGGGGTGAATGCGGCAATGGCCTATGGGACCGATGGCCCGGTAGCCGCGCTGGGCCTGCAAACGTTGGAAGACCCACAGGGCGTGCAACCGATTTACGCCCCGGCTCCGATTATTCGTGAGGCAACGCTGCAGCAGCATGCCAATATCGCCGAACTGCTCAAACCGGTATTCGCTACGTTAGACGGCCCAACCTTGCAGCAGTTGAACGCGCAGATCGCCGTAGAAGGCCAGGATGCCAAACAGGTGGCGATCAATTACCTGAAACAGAAAGGGTTGATTAAGTAACCTTGATTTGACGACTGAATCTGATATTGCCCCTCATCCCAATCCTCTCCCACAGAGAGAGGATGCTGATACGGAGCATCGATTGAGGGCAGGATTCAATCTTTAAAACGTTTAATCCCTCCCCGCAGGAGATGGAAAGATGCGGCGTTGGGATTAGGTGCTGGAGCCCATTTGTGGCACGTTCAGTCCCCTCTCCCTTTGGGAGAGGGTTAGGGTGAGGGGACGTCAGCTTACGCGTAGCTATGCATTCTGCGCTTAACTGGCTGATTAGACCCTGGGAGTGATTTTGATTATTGTCTTGAAAAACCGCGTATTACTGACACTGTTTGTTTTGCTGCTGCTTGCGGCCTTTGGCCTGCCGTTCCTCAGTTATGCCCCTAATCGCCTGCTGTCTGGCAAGAGTATCTCTCTGATTTCACTGTTGCATGGCCCAGCGCTGTGGCTGCTGCTGCCATTACTGGCGTTGGCCGTGCTCAGCCTGTTGACCCCCACGCGCAATCGGGCGCGGCTGACCGCTTGCGTTGCCGCCGTTCTATTGGCGATGATCTTTTGGTTGAGCGGCTATACCGCGCAGCAACTGGCATTGCAGGGCTCGCCGTTGGCGCGGACTTCCTGGAGCAGCGGCTGTGCGTTAATGGCAGCATTGAGCGGCCTGATCGCCGCAGATGCCATGACGCGGATCACCCCCACACACCTGTGGCGCATTCTGGGTAACGCTTTGGTGATGCTACCTACCGCGCTGCTGTTGTTTACCCATCAGTTGGACCAGCTTTCCCTGATGAAGGAGTACCACAACCGGCAAGAGGTATTTGACGCTGCGTTACTCCAGCATTTGACCATCTTGCTGGCTACCTTGGTACCGGCTCTGCTGATTGGCGTGCCGTTGGGCGTGCTGTGTTTTCGTTCAATCCGCTGGCAGGGCCCGATCTTCTCTACGTTGAATATCATCCAGACCGTACCTTCCATTGCGCTGTTCGGACTGTTGATCGCCCCGTTGGCCGGGCTGGCAGCGGCGCTCCCTTGGTTGGCTAACTTAGGCATCAGCGGTATCGGCATGGCCCCGGCGATTGTGGCATTGGTGCTCTATGCCCTGCTGCCGCTGGTGCGCAGCGTGGTCGCCGGTTTGCAAAGCGTGCCCGCCAGCGTGATTGAGTCCGCCAGCGGCATGGGAATGACGCGCGGGCAGATTTTCTTTGGCGTACAGCTGCCACTGGCATTGCCACTGTTCCTGACCGGCGTGCGGATCCTGGCGGTACAAACCGTGGGAATGGCGGTGGTGGCAGCGCTGATCGGGGCAGGGGGTTTTGGTGCGATCGTGTTTCAAGGATTACTCAGCAGCGCGCTGGATCTGGTGCTGCTCGGGGTGATCCCGGTGATCGCCATGGCGGTGATCGTCGATTCGCTGTTTAAATTCATAATTTCAATGTTGGAAGTGACTGCCAGATGATTAACTTTGACCGGGTAAGCAAGATTTTTCAGGGGAAACCGGCGGTGGACGATCTCTCGTTGAGCATGGCGGAAGGGGAGTTTACCGTGCTGATCGGCACTTCCGGCTCTGGCAAATCCACCACTTTGAAGATGATCAACCGCCTGATCGAGCATGATAAAGGCAAGATCAGGTTTGCCGGTGAGGAGATCCATAAGTTCAAGCCACAGGATTTGCGCCGCCGAATGGGCTATGCCATCCAGTCGATTGGCCTGTTCCCCCATTGGACGGTAGAAGAGAATATCGCCACGGTGCCGCAGTTGCTGAAGTGGCCACGGGCACGGATCCGCGATCGGGTGACTGAGCTGATGGAGCTGCTGCAACTGGAGCCGGAGCTGTTCCGCCGCCGCTATCCACATCAGCTTTCCGGCGGACAGCAGCAGCGGGTTGGGGTGGCACGAGCGCTGGCCGCCGATCCGGAGGTGTTGCTGATGGATGAACCCTTTGGTGCGCTCGAGCCGGTTACCCGGGCCTCGTTGCAGGCGGAGATTGCCCGCATTCATCAACTTTCTGGCCGCACCATCGTATTGGTGACGCACGATATCGATGAAGCGCTGGGGCTGGCCGATCGGATCGTGCTGCTCGATCAGGGGCGAGTGGTGCAGCAGGGCACGCCGTTGGAGCTGCTGACCAACCCGGTGAATGATTTTGTGCGTGACTTCTTTGGCCGCAGCGATCGGGGGATCAAGCTGTTGGCGTTGGGCACGGTAGCCGAAAGGGTGCGGCCGGGCGAAGCGGAAGGGGAACCTATCCAGGCCATGATGAGCCTGCGTGAGGCGCTTTCGGTGTTTGTTGCCCGAGGCAGCGAACGTTTGCCGGTGGTTGACGAACAGGGGCAAGCGCTTGGCGTGTTGCATTTCAGCGATTTGATTACACACAAGGCGCTATCATGAATATCACGCGCTGGTGGCGCGATCCTCTGCCGTGGACATTTGCTCTGCTAGTGGCGTTGGTCTTCGGCATGAACCATCTGCACGGCCTGTTTGCCGCTTGGTTCCCACAGTTGGAGCGGCCGGTGTATCAGCAGGACAGCTTCTTCTCGCTGGTTGTTGCGCACTTATCGCTGGTAGCCGTATCGAGCCTGATTGCGGTAATGATTGGCGTAAGCGCTGGCATTGCGGTGACGCGTGCTGCCGGGAGGGAGTTTCGCTCATTGGTGGAAACCGTGGTTGCCGTTGGGCAGACTTTTCCACCGGTCGCGGTATTGGCGGTGGCGGTACCGGTAATGGGCTTTAGTGAACAGCCAGCGATTATTGCGCTGGTGCTGTATGGTTTATTACCGATCCTGCAAGGCACCTTGACCGGGATAGAGTCGGTTCCGGCGGGTACGCGTGAAGTGGCTCAAGGGGTAGGGATGAGCCGCTGGCAAGTTTTGTGGCGCGTTGAGTTGCCGTTGGCGGCCCCGGTGATCGTCGCGGGGATCCGTACTTCGGTGATTATCAATATCGGCACGGCGGCGATAGCCTCGACGGTGGGCACCAAAACGCTGGGAACGCCGATCATTATTGGCCTGAGCGGCTTCAATACGGCGTATGTGATCCAGGGAGCGGTGGTAGTGGCGTTGTTGGCGATCATTACCGACATGCTGTTCGAACGCTGGGTAGGCTACCTCACCGCCTGGCGTCAGCAACGGCTGACTGTCTCATCTTCTGCGGGGTAACTTCCATGGCGATAGTCTCTTTACCGATGTACGGCGTTAGCCACCAACAGGTGGAACCGTTCTGGCAGGCGCTACGCGATAAGCTGCAGCAACTGGGTATGGCGGAGGTTCCCCAGACGCTGAGTTGGCCGCAGGATTTGCCGCAACACTGGCAACGGCCGGATCTGCTACTTAGCCAGACCTGCGGTTATCCATTGGTGACGGTGTTACCACAGGTACAGCTGGTGGGCACTTACCATTACCGCGTGGAGGGTTGCAGCGGAGCGAACTACAGCAGTTGGCTGGTGGTGCGTGAGGATGAACCGGCTGACCGTCTGGAAGATTTTCGCGATCGCGTGGTGGCGTATAACAGCCGTGATTCACAGTCGGGGTATAACAGCCTGCGAGCCTTGATTGCACCGTTGGCGCGAGAAGGGCGGTTTTTCCGCCAGGCGATCGCCTCTGGTAGCCACTATCGCTCATTGGAGATGATCCTGGAGGGGCAGGCGGATATTGCGGCCATCGACTGCATCAGCTTTGCCCTGTTGAAACGGGCAAGGCCACAGGCCGTTACTGGGCTGAAGATTATTGGCCGTACCGCTGCGGTACCGGGCTTGCCGTTGATCACGGCGGCCGGAACGCCAGACTCACAATTGGCAATCCTGCGCACCGCGGCCAGTGCCATGGTCAACCATACGGCCAGTGAAAGCCTGCTGATCGGCGATTTTAGTCTGGTGCCGCGTGCCGCTTATCAGCGGGTGGCCGAGCTTGAAAGGCTAGCGGCCAACGCTGGCGTCACGGCGTTATAAAGCGGGTTATTTCGCTTGGATAGTGGCCGTTGGAGCGCTATCGGTAGCGGCATCGTTGGTGGTAGTGGTCTCTTCTTGTGGCGTGGTGGAACGGGTGTACATATTCAGCCCGGCCAGGAACACGCCGCTCAGAGAGCCGAAGGCACATAAGGCGATGACGATGAGGAACGCTTTTTTCCGCATAATGATGATTTCGCAGGTTGTCCAGAACAGCGGGAATTATAGCCCCTTCCCCGGGTGAAACAACACTCGTTTAATTGGGGGTATGCGGACTGCACCGATCCTCCGGTCTTTTTGGGCAGGATCAGGTTCGCAACTGAGGTTCAAAGGTTTTGCGAGGCGGATTCAGAACCCATTCGCTCATAATGTTATGGTAGCCTGATCCGTGAGTTGGCCAGACGCGCGCCGCGGCATGAGGAGGAATTGATGACTATTGCAGAATATCTCGAGCAAAAAGGTTTCGAGAAAGGGATTAAGCAAGGCATGGAGAAAGGCATTGAGCAAGGCATGGAAAAAGGGCGGGAAACCGTGCTGGAAATAGCGAGCTCCATGCTGGCTGAAGGCTTTGATCGTGCCATGGTAATGAAGTTGACCGGTCTTTCCGCGGACGATTTGGCGCAAATCCGCCCCTAACATCGGCGGTAGGCCTAGCGGCCCCGAGTTTATTATTCATTAGTGGTTAGGCTGAGGCTGGAATAACAACTAGCAGACCTAACCTCCCCTTGGGGAGAGGTTAGGAGTAATGCCTTACTTGACGGCTGGTTGCACCCTGGCCGGGCGGGCAAACAGGTATTTACCCAGCGTCACCAACACCACCGCCGAGACGATAATCACCAACGCTAGCCACTCGCGCGGGCCCAGGGATTCGCCAGCAAAACCGACGCCGAGCAGCACCGCCACCACCGGATTAACATAGGCATAGCTGGTCGCTACCGCCGGGCGTACGTTTTTCAGCAGGAACATATAGGCGCTGATCGCCAGCATTGAACCGAAAACAATCAGATAACCGAGCGCCATAAAGCCACTGAAGGTGGGCATTTTATCCAAATGCTCACCGCTCAGTTGGCTGGCGATGGTCAGCACCACGCCGGCCACCAGCATTTCTGCGGCACCGGCCATCGGCCCGGCAGGGAGCGAAATGCGTGAGCCGAGTACCGAACCAAAAGCCCAACTGGCCGAAGCCAACAGGATTAACAGCGCGCCGGTCGGGTTACCCACCAGGTTATTGCCGGTGTTGAGCAACACAATGCCCACCAGGCCAAGGGCGATGCCGGTCCATTCCAGCTTGGTATTGCGGATACCCCAAAACATGCTGAAGCATAGGGTGAACAGCGGAACCGTAGCGACCATCACCGCGGCAATGCCGGAAGGCACATCCTGATGCTCTGCTACCGTGACCAGGCCGTTACCCACGGCCAGCAATAGAATGCCAATGGTGCCAGCGGCGACCCATTGTTTCAGGGTGGGCAGGGCATGGCCCCGCAGCAACAGGAAAACGAACAGGATGATACCGGCAATCAGAAAGCGAATGCCCGCCATCATCAAAGGGGGCCAGCTTGCTACCCCCACGCGGATAGCGAAGTAGGTCGATCCCCAGACAATATATAACGTAAACAGCGCCCCGATTAACGGCAGGAGATGACGATTTTGTTGGCTCAGCATGGGTTTTTATTCGGTAGGGTGAAAAATCGTTAGGACACTCAGTAAACCTTAAGCCATGGCCGATAAGCAATGCTTTTCTACTCGTTTAGTGATGTCGTGATACCGGGGGAGGCTGCCAGTCCCTGGCCTACAATCAAGGGATTACGACTGGGAGATCTGGTAGGCACAGCGGCGGGCCCCGGTAAGAATATGTTCGCTGCGCTCAACCTTGGCTTGCAGCACCTCGGTAAATACGTTCAGCTCGGCGCGGCAAAATCCTTGGCAAACCGCTGCGGCGCTGCAAATAGGGCAGTGATTTTCCACCAGCAGAAACTCGCCGTCTTTCTCTTCACTCCACTCGGCCATATACCCTTCACGGCAACGGATGGCTGCCAGACGAGCAACACGTTCACGTAAATCGGCTGCACCGATCATCGCCTGTTTATAATTAATTCGAGTTTCCTGCTCTCGACTGTCGATCAGCAGGTCCATCGCCTGTTCACCCAGCTTGTCACGCACCGTGCGTAACAGTTGGGCGGTTAATTCGGCATGGGCGTCGGGAAAGTGGGCGTTACCTGCGGCGGTCAACTGCCAGAGCTGAACTGGGCGGCCAACGCCGCGGGTTTCGGCCTTGGCTTCCACCAGGCCTTCTTTTGCCAGCTTGACGAATTGCTGACGAGCGGCTTCACCGGTGGTGCCGAGGACTTTTCCCGCTTCTGAGGCTTGCTGCGGACCGTGGGTTTTCAACAGCTTCAGCAAGCGGTCACTGACCGAATGTGCGGTGCATTCGCCATTTTCCAAGTTAATTCTTGACATATTACAGCGCCTCGCCCTTAATTATTCCAAGATATTGCTTGTTAAATTTAGCCTAATAGCAAGATCAACTCAATGCCATTCCTCTGAAAACAGGACGATAACCGTGATAACCGATGATAATAGCCGTTGGAGCGATCTCTTTTCCGGCAAAAATGCCGCCAGTGCCATCGCACTGTCGCTCGGCGTCGCCTTGCATGCGATCAATATTCTGGTGGCGACCACCATTTTACCTTCAGTGGTGCAGGACATCGGTGGGTTGGATCTCTATGCCTGGAACACCACCCTGTTTGTGGTGGCCTCGATATTAGGCTCGGCGCTGTCGGCACGTTTGCTGAGTGGCTACGGGGCGCGTAGTGCTTATCTGGTGGCGTCGCTGTTCTTCATCGTGGGCGCGATGCTGTGTGCGCTGGCCCCCTCCATGCCGGTGATGTTGATTGGCCGCACGGTACAGGGGTTTGGCGGCGGCCTGATCTTTGCACTGTCCTACGCGATGATTAACCTGGTGTTTGAACAGAAACTCTGGCCACGCGCCATGGCGCTAATCTCCGCGATGTGGGGGATTGCCACGTTGGTGGGCCCTGCCGTCGGCGGGATTTTTGCCGAATTGAATGCCTGGCGCTGGGCGTTCGGTATTCTGTTGCCGATCATGGTGCTGTACGCCGCCTTTACGTTCCGTATCCTGCCCAAAGGTAAACCGCAGCAGCGGCCAACGCCGTTACCGCTGATGCAGTTGCTGCTGCTGGCTGGCGCGGTATTGGTGGTATCGGCTGGCAGCCTGGCAGATAGCGGTTGGTTAAACGTGGGCGGCATCGTGCTGGCGTTGCTGTTGTTGATTGGGTTAATCCGGCGTGAGGGACATTCCCGCGCCCGCCTGCTGCCATATCAGGCACTGCGTCGTGGTTCAGCGCTGGCTTCGTTGTACGTTACGGTAACGCTATTGGTGATCGGCATGACCAGCGAGATCTTTGTGCCTTACTTTTTGCAAACCTTGCATGGTCAGTCACCGCTGATTTCCGGCTATATCGCAGCCACTATGGCAGCGGGTTGGACCCTCTCAGAAATCCTTAGCTCCGGCTGGCGCGGCGTGGGGATCCGTTTGGCGATAATCAGCGGGCCGATCCTGGTACTGCTTGGTTTGCTGGGGTTGGCAGTGCTGATGCCAATTCCTTCTAACTGCCACTGGCTGGCGCTGGGGCCGATCGTGCTGGCTTTGACGTTGGTCGGTTTCGGTATCGGTTTTGGCTGGCCGCACCTGCTGACACGCATTTTGCAGGTGGCCCCGCAGGCCGATAAGGATATCGCCGGGGCCTCCATCACCACGGTGCAGCTGTTCGCCACGGCGTTTGGCGCGGCATTGGCGGGGATGGTCACCAACCTGGCCGGATTTACCACGCCGGGTGGCATTGAGGGCGCGGCCTCCGCTGCTCATTGGCTGTTCCTGCTGTTTGCCTTGGCCCCACTGTTGGCGATCTACAGCGCCTGGCGCAGTGCGGCCATTAGCCAGCCAGCCGAGGAGTCTAGTCATTCTCCGAGCACATCGACTTCCTGATAACGAAAGGGTGAGTGAGCTAAATTAATCAGCCGCCATCCATAGATGGCGGTTTTTGCAAGATGGCGAAAATAAACTTATGTATAACGATGATCACGGCAATTGAAAAAAATACCGAGACGATAAGTTTGGATATTCCCGCTGGGGCAGAGTAGAGAGAGTTAATACCGATACCTGCACCGGATGTAAAAAATGAAGATAAAACCAGGCCGATGACGACAGAAAGGGTCCAATAGGTTTTTTTCATGTTTTTCCTTAGTAACGGCCTCAGACCTAAGTGGTGCAGTAGGAATCTCCGTTATTTAACGTAGCCTCCATCCATGCGGTTGCCGATGGATGGAGGCCTTTAGGGTTTGGTTTTTTTAAAGATGGCACAAATAACTTTATGGAGTACCATGATAAAGTAAATTGAAAAAACCATTGAGACGACAAGTTTGGATATTCTCTCAGGGGCCGAGTAGAAACGATTAGCTTCAACTCCGGCGCCGGACAGGAAAATTGAGGATAAAACCAGCCCGATGACGACAGAGACGATCCAATAGAGTTTATTCATTTTTTCTTACCAACTGCAACCGCCGCTGCCAGAGCTTTTATTTCCGCCAGCTACATAGCCTAATAACAATAAGTCAATAACTTCCATAGGAAACTCCTTTTGATGAGGTGTTTTTTGAGTGTATTTTTCTAAATGCAAGTTATTATTAACTCATCCATAATCGTATATCAATGGTTTTTTGAGGGGGTGATTGTGATATTTTTATTTGTAATGGTTGTCGTAAGTTTAAAAGGTAATATGTTTTTAAATTCCGTAGTTAATCTAACTTCCTATTATGATGGCACTAAGGTTGATAATATTATTGGAAGGTTTAACTGAATAGACTAAAATAGATGTTTTAATTTTATCATTTAGCCGTTTAATACTCATTTAAGTGTGAAACCGGTGGGAAGCGTGCCGGTTAGACGACCGTTAAGCGCATGGAGGCGAGGTATGAGCCTTCATGGACGGAGCCACGGCGTGTCGGCGTTCTACATGCTTCCTACCTGTTGCACCATTAAACCCAGCTATTTAGCTGCAGGGGGATATGGGCAATTTTGTACAAACGCCCGATCTTGCCGAGTGCTAGAATGAGTTTCAATCCGGGTGGAAGGTAAGTATGGCAGAGAGCGTGAGCAGGAAAGGGCGTCAGGAACAGGCTAATTTCATGCACGTCGACGATCTCGGCGGGCTGGAAGTGTTGCAGGCCACCTATCGCCGCCAGACCTTCTCCCGCCACAGTCACGAGGGGTTCTGCGTAGGCGTGATTGATGAGGGAGCCCAGCGTTTTTACCGTACTGGCGGCGAGCATGTCGCGCCGTTGGGCAGTGTGATCCTGGTCAACGCTGATGATATCCATACCGGCAGTTCCGCCAGCGAAGACGGCTGGTCCTATCAGGCCATGTACCCCAAACCGGAGCTGTTGGCGTTCTTATCCCGCGATCTGAAAACCGTCGCCGGGGCCACCCCCTATTTCCCAAATCCAGTAGTACAGGACGCCGGGCTCGCCGGACAATTACGCTTAGCCTTTGGCATGATGCGCAGTAACGAAAACCGTCTGGTGAAGGAGACATTGGTGTTTTCGGCGCTGACCTGGTTAATGCTGCGTCACGGCAAAAGCCGCATAGAGCCTGCCACGCAAAGTAAGGCGCAAAGCCAGATAGCGCGGATCAAAGCCTTCTTGGATGATTTCCCCGAGGCTAATATCTCCCTGCTGGAATTAGCAGAGAAGGCCGGGCTGAGCCCTTATTATCTGCTGCGTCAGTTTCAACAGGCGACCGGTTTGCCGCCCCATGCCTATCAGATCCAGGCGCGTTTACGTAAAGGGCGCCAGCTGTTAAAGGCGGGCAATGGCGTATTGGAGACGGCACTGGCCTGCGGTTTTCACGATCAGAGCCATTTCCACCGTCATTTCCGCAAGTCCATCGGCGTGACGCCCGGTGACTACGTCAAATCGTTGAGATAAATACGCAAGCGGATACAATACTCGCCCTCTTTCCTGCGCTATTCTACTCCTTCGTTCGAAGGAGAAAATAATGACTTACCAATCAACACTCACGGAGCCGCCAACGTTGCGTCTGCGCCCGGCCTTGCAGGGTGCGGTGGCGATCCTGCCGCTGTGCCTGGCGGTATTGCCCTGGGGGATCCTGGCAGGTTCAATGGCGATCCAGAGTGGCCTGACGGCGGCAGAGGGGCTGGGGATGTCGGCGATTGTTTTTGCCGGGGCCTCCCAACTGGTGGCGATGGGGATGATCAAGACCGGTGCCGGTATGCTGGCGATCCTGATCTCCACTTTTTTTGTCACCGCCCAGCACTTCCTCTACGGCCTGCGCCTGCGGGAATGTATTGCCCCGCTACCGTTGAGATGGCGTGTCGCACTGGCGTTTTTGCTGACCGATGAGCTGTTTGCCCTGACCGGCGATCATGGCCCGGCACGCTTTAACCGTTGGTATGCACTGGGGGCAGGGCTGGCGTTTTATTTGAGCTGGTTCTTTGCCACCTTGCTCGGCGTAGTGGCGGCCAGCAGCATCGATCTGGATCGCTACGGGCTTGATTTCTCGATCGCCGCGACCTTTATCGCCATCATTGTGCCGTTGGTACGTAATCTGCCGGTGCTGGCCTGCGTGTTGACATCCTTGGTGCTGTCGATTGGTTTGCACCATTATCAGGTGCCTGGGGCATTGATTATTACCACCGTGGTGGCGATGTTGGTTGGACTGCTGTGCAGCAGGGGGAAAGAATGATCTGGCTGACCATTGTGTTGATGGGCGTGATCGTCTTCTTCAACCGCTACTGTTTCCTGGCACCTGGCCTGCCGGTGCGCTTATCGCAACGGATGAGAACTTTGTTGAGCTTCTCGGTACCTGCGGTACTGACCGCCATCTGCGGACCAATCATCGCCTTCAACGGAGATGAGTGGCGTGCACTGCCCGAAAACCCTTATCTATGGGGAGCCGTGTTCGCCATTGTTCTGGCCGTTTTCCTGCGTAATACGCTGGCGGTCGTGGTGCTGAGTATGCTGATGTTTATTCTGCTACGTACACTGCTGTAACCCACGCCCCACAATTTTCCCCCTGGAACAATCAGGGGGAGAGCATCACATTGCCATTGTCATTTCAAACTGACGCAACGGATCTTCGCGCCAGCCAAGGTGCTGGAAGAAGGGAGCGACGTCATCTGGGACAAACACATTGGCCGACAGCGCCAGTGGGGCAAACTGGGCTTGCAGCGCTTGCAACAGACGGCGCGCCTGGCCTTGGCCGCGTAGCGCTGGTGGCACATAAATCATGCGTAGATGGCACTGTTGTGCGCCCGGCATCACCAAAGCAAAAGCCTGCTGGTCCAGAGTGAAGGCGCGTGGGGTACCGGGCAGCTTGTACAGTGACTCTGGGGCGATCAGCCACGGCAAGCCATGCTGGCCGTCGGCGGTCATTTGCTGGGCAAGTGCCAACGGGTCGATCGGTTGCAAGGCTGCCGAGGGTTCCGGGGTTGCCAAGGGGGCGTGAAATCCCAATAGCGTACGGGTGATGGCCAAGCCAGCCTGTTGATACAGCGCCAGTGCCGCTTGATTACCGGCGATCACTTCCAGCGAAAGCTGGCGATCGCCTCGCGTATGAGCATCCGCGATAATCCGTTGCATCAACGTCCTGCCTAACCCTCTGCCACGCATTTCCGGGCGGATAGATAAGGCCGCTACACGGCTATGTTGGCCCCGGCGCGAGATCAGGGCCAGTGCCACCGGGTGCTGCTGGTGGGTGACGACAATGCTGTGATTCAGGCTGAGGTCTTCGGCGGCAAAGCGGCTGCTAAAGGTTTCGCCGTCGATCACAAAGGGAACAATGTAGTTCTCAAAACAGTGGCTGAGTATTTGCGCCAACTGCATACTGCTGTAGGGCAAGGCGGTGTGAAACTCGAACTGGCTATCGATAGGCATGACGGTTCCAAAGCAAATAACCAAAGCTATACATTTAGCCGGGAATAGACTAACAGGCAAGCTTTACGCCACAAACCTGTGGGGGGGAACATGTTCGACCGTAGGAGCGACGCATGCTGCGCCCATCTAATAGCAGGCTCTGCAGTTTCGGCGGCATGTGTGTTTCTGGCTGAAGAGTCGTGATGAAAAAGCCGGGCTAATTTGCCCGGCGAAGTCACTTCAGAAATAGCCGTAGCTATAAAATGCAGTAGTGGTTATGTGTCACAGCGTAAATCAGAACTGATAGGTCAGAGCCACGGCAATCACGTCGTCGGTTTTCAGACCTAGCTTGTTGTTGTCATCGAGCTGGTTGATTTTATAATCCACATAGGTGGACATGTTTTTATTGAAGTAATAGTAAGCACCCACATCAATATATTTCACCAGGTCGGTGTCGCCGATATTTTCAATGTCTTTTGCCTTGGATTGGACATAAGCCAGTGACGGGCGTAGGCCAAAGTCGAACTGATATTGCGCAACCACTTCCACGTTCTGGGTTTTATTGGCAAACCCGCTTACGGAGGTCGCGGCATTATTAATGGTCGCAGTGCCGGAAATTGGCGTCAGGTTATGAGTTTCTGCATAGGTAGCGGCCAGATACACGCTGTTGGCGTCGTATTTCAGGCCGGTTGCCCACACGTCGGCTTTATCGCCCTTGCCATAGCTGCTCTGTTTCTGGCCGGTAGTCCGGTTAGAAGAGGCATAGGCGGCGGTAACGCTGACGCCATCGATGATCTCGTAGCTGGAAGACAGACCGAAGCCGTCGCCGTTAGCTTTGCTGTTGGCGCGGGCATCGTTTTCGTTCTTGCCCTGATACTGCAACGCGAACTTCAGGCCGTCGACCAGGCCGAAGAAGTCGTTGTTACGGTAGGTAGCCACGCCGTTGGCGCGCCCGGTCATAAAGTTGTCGGTTTTGATATAGGTATCATCGCCGAATTCCGGCAGCATATCCGTCCAGGCGGCAACGTCGTAAATAACGCCGTAGTTACGGCCATAGTCGAATGAACCAAAGTTTTTCACTTTCAAGCCAGCAAAACCAAGACGGGTTTTAGTGTCTTTAGTGCCATCCGATTCGCTATGGTTGGCGGCGATCTGATATTCCCACTGGCCATAGCCGGTCAGCATATCGTTAATCTGGGTTGCCCCTTTAAAGCCGATACGTACGTAGGTTTTATCACCATCATTGCTGGTATCGTCAGAGAAATAGTGCAGTGCTTTTACCCGGCCATAAAAATCAAGCTTGTTGCCATCTTTATTGTAGATCTCTGCTGCCTGTGCAGTCTGGGCAATGAAAAGTGCCGCAATAACGGCAAGAAGATTAGGTTTCATGGTGTTCCCTGCTTTATATGATTGAAAGACGCTGATCATCTGTTTTATTACGATGCTACTTTGCTGCCGGAGTTAGCGCAGCGCAGATTTTTTACCGCAGTTGTGTGATGTATTTATGACAGGTCAGGTAAATGGATATTGAATAGTGAAAAATAACCCAGGAGATGCATTTTTTGTTGCAGATGAGCGGGGTTCTGTTGTGCAAACATGCGAGATTATGCGCAAAAAATTCGATGTCCCACTGTGGGAGAAGGGGCTTCCTTGAGGTGCGTTTCGCAATGTTGACCAGCCAATCGTAACTCGGGCTGACGCCGCGGACGGTCTGTGGGACAATAGCGCCATCATTTCGTTTAGATAAGAGTTGAATGGCGCTTTCCCCCGCAGTTAAAGATCAGATCGGCCAGTGGTACAAAGCCCTGCAGCAGCAAATACCGGATTTTATTTCCCGCGCCCCTCAGCGGCAGATGATTGCCGAAGTGGCAAAGACCCTGGCCGGAGATTACCCACGCCATCTGGCGATCGAAGCGCCAACCGGCGTGGGTAAAACGCTCTCGTACCTGATACCGGGTATTGCTGTTGGCCGTGCCGAAAGCAAACCGCTGGTGGTCAGTACCGCCAACGTGGCGCTGCAGGATCAGATCTACAGCAAAGATTTACCGCTGTTGAAAAAGATCATTCCCGATCTGAAATTCACCGGCGCGTTTGGCCGTGGGCGCTATGTTTGCCCGCGCAATCTGGCGGCGATGAGCACCGACGTGGTCGAGCAGGGCGATCTGATGCTGTACCTGGACGAAGACGAGCTGGCGCCATCTAGCGGTGAAGAGCAGGCGCTGTGCCAAAAGCTGGCGAAAGCCCTGGCGCGCCATGAATGGGATGGCCTGCGCGATCACTACCAGCTATCGATCGATGACCCCCTATGGGGCAAGCTGAGTACCGACAAGGCCAACTGCCTGGGGCGCAACTGCCACTATATTCGTGAATGCCCGTTCTATATCGCCCGCAAAGAAATTGAAACCGCCGACGTGGTGGTAGCCAACCACGCATTGGTGATGGCGGCGCTGGAAACCGAGTCGGTATTGCCGAACCCAAAAGAGCTGCTGCTGGTGCTGGACGAAGGCCATCATTTGCCGGAGGTGGCACGGGATGCGCTGGAGATTGACGGTGAGATCACCGCGCTGTCAACCAACCTCCAGCTCGATATGATCGTGCGCCAGGTAGAACAGTGCATGACACAGTACCGGCCAAAGAACCCGCCGGGGTTGGCCAATAGCGAACGGCTAAAAAACCACTGCGAAGAATTGCGCGAGCTGATCCAGATTTTTGAGCACCAGGCCAATGCCTACCTGCCGCCAGATAGCGGTAACGCCGAATATCGCTTCGAAATGGGCGAACTGCCTGCGGAGATGGTCGAGATCTGCGCGCGTCTGTTCAAACTGACGGACGGCCTGCGCGGCCTGGCCGAATTTATTCTTAACGACCTCACCGAGCAGACCGGCAAGCACGACATTGTGCGGTTGCATCGTACCATCATCCAGATGAGCCGCACGCTGGGCTACCTTGAAGCGATGAGCAAGCTGTGGCGGCTGGCGGCGATGGATAAATCCTCCAACGCGCCGATCTCCAAATGGATTGCGCGTGAGCTGCGCGATAACGTCACCCATCTTTATCTGCATTGCGTGGGCATCCGTGTCAGCGATCAGTTGGAAAAACTGCTGTGGCGCAAGGTGCCGCACGTGGTGATCACCTCGGCAACGTTACGCTCATTGAATAGCTTTTCGCGGCTGCAAGAGATGAGCGGGCTGAGCGAGAAGGCGGGCGATCGCTTCGAAACGCTGTCTTCGCCGTTTAATCACGTCGAACAGGGTAAAATCGTCATTCCCAAAATGCGTTTTGAACCGGCGATGGCCAACGAGGCCGAGCATCTGGAAGAGATGGCGCGCTTTTTCCGTGGCGAGCAGGCCAGCGGCCAGCATAAGGGGATGCTGATCCTGTTCAGCAGCCACCGTGCGATGCAGACCTTCCTCAGCTATGTCACCGATCTGCGTCTGATGTTACTGGTGCAGGGCGATCAGCCGCGCTACCGGCTAGTGGAAGAACACCGTAAGCGGGTAGAGAAGGGCACTGCCAGCGTGTTGGTCGGGCTACAGTCATTTGCCGAAGGTTTGGATCTGAAAGGTGAACTGCTGACCCAGGTGCATATCCACAAGATAGCTTTCCCGCCGATCGACAGCCCGGTGATCCTCACCGAGGGCGAATGGCTTAAATCCCTCAATCGTTATCCGTTTGAGGTGCAGAGTTTGCCAAGCGCGTCGTTTAACCTGATCCAACAGGTGGGCCGCCTGATCCGAAGCAACGAGTGCCACGGTGAAATCGTGATTTATGACCGCCGCCTGTTGACCAAAAGCTATGGTTCACGCCTGTTGGCGGCGCTGCCAGTGTTCCCGATCGAACAGCGCGAGGTGCCGGAAGCGGACAAAGCCCATAAGGCGGCGTTAAAATCTGCGGCAGAGGCCACCAAGAAAGAGAAAAAGCGCAAAAATCCGTTTGCTCGCCGCCGTACCCGCTGATTACAGCATTGCTTCAAACGCGGCACTGGTGGGGCAATCAGGCTGTGCGCTGTACATGACCAGCCGCAGGTGGTTGTCTTCGTCGACAATAAACGAGGCGTGCTCAAACGTGACTTCGCCTGCCCCTGCAACCAGGAAAGTGCGTTGCCCCTGGCAGCGGCCATGAATATCGTGCTGCTGCCACAGTTGGCGAAATTGGTGTGAAACATCGCTCAGAGCCTGAATGCGTTGCAACATGGTGGCATCTTGCGGGGCGCGGGCGTAATCACGGCGAAAGCTGGCCAGGATTTGCGGGGCTTGCTCCTGCCATTCCATCAACCGCTGATTGAGTTCGGGATCGGCAAACAGCATCCACAGCATATTGCGCTGCTGTGGCTGACGCTCAGCGATGGTAAACAGGCGGTCTGCCGCCGGGTTCCAGGCGATAATATCCCAACTCAGGTTCATCACATAGGCCGGGCGCAGGGTGAGATCGTCCAGCAAGCGGCGTACCAAGGGGGTAACCTGGCACCATTGATGGCCTGCTACCACCGGGGGCCGCTGATGCGCCAGTAAAAACAGATGATAGCGTTCGGTCGCATCCAGCTTCAGAACCCGTGCCAGATCCTCCAAAAACTCCACCGAAGCATTGATTTCCCGCCCCTGTTCCAGCCAGGTGTACCAGGTCAGGCCCACGCCAGCTAATGCGGCAACCTCTTCACGTCTTAGCCCAGGCGTACGCCGCCGCGTACCGCTCGGCAGGCCAACGGCCTGGGGAGAGAGTTTTTCACGCTTCATACGCAGAAAATCTGCCAACTCTTGGCGGGTTCGGTTAAGGGTACGTGGTGGCATCGACGGGTCCTGTTACTCTTAGTAATAGTATAACTGGCTATATAGTAACAGTTTAAAGCATGTTCCATACTGCCGCCATCATGATATCAGGGGGCGTTATGGAACAGAGTTTTTCTAACAGCAAGGCTGGATTACCTGGGCTGCCGGTGTTGCTACTCGGTGGGTTCGTCACTATGTTCGATTTGTTTGTGGTTAACGTGGCGGTGCCGGTGATCCAGCAACAGTTCAACGCCAGCTTTGCCGGGGTTGGGTTGATTATCGCCGGTTATGAACTGGCTTTTGGCATCTTGCTGATTGCTGGCGGACGCTTGGGTGACCGCTTCGGTCGGCGGCGTATGTTCAGCTATGGCATGTTGGCTTTTGCACTGACCTCAACGCTTTGCGGTCTGGCGGGTTCGCTGTGGGTGCTGATTGTTGCCCGCTTTTTGCAAGGCGCAGCGGCCGCGCTGCTGTTTCCACAAATTTATGCCTTATTGCGCGTGCTGTATGGTGAAGAGCAGCGGCGGCGAGCCTTTGCTCGTTTGGGGATGACGCTAGGGTTGGCGGCGATTTGTGGCCAGGTGTTAGGTGGTTTTATTATCGAGGCTAATATTCTGGGCAGCAGTTGGCGCATGATCTTTCTGATCAACCTGCCGATTGGCGTGCTGGCGGTGATGGCGGCGCGACGCATTCCTGAGTCCAGACTGGCGCAGGCCCAGCGGCTGGATGCTAAAGGCCTGCAGCTGGCCGCTGGCGGTTTGCTGCTGTTACTGTTCCCGTTACTGGAAGGCCCATCGCGCCACTGGCCTTGGTGGACTGTGCCGATGATGGTGCTGGCAGTGGCGCTATTAGCCTGGTTTGTCCGTTGGGAACGGCAACTTGCCCGTCATTCCGGTGATGCGGTGCTCGATCCGGCGCTATTTCGCCAAGGTCACTTTGCCCGTGGCACGGCAATTGTGCTGGCGATTTACTCCACCGCATCCTCATTCTTTCTTTGTTTTGCCCTGCTGTTACAGGCCGGAATAGGGCTGACGCCGTTCCAGGCGGGTTGCCTGTTCGCTCCGGCCAGCGCCGCCTTTATGCTGGCCTCCTTTTTGGCTCCGGGCTGGGTGCAACGCTGGGGGAATATTGTGTTGGCTGGCGGGGTGGTGGTCTACGCCAGTGGCTTGGTATTGTTGATGGTGGAGGTGCTATGGGGACGGGCGTTCAGCCATCCGTTACAACTTTTACCCGGCCTGATGATTTTGGGCTTTGGTCAGGCATTGAGTATGACGCCCTTGCTTAATTGGGTGCTTGGCCTGGCGAAGGAGCATCAGGCCGGTATGGCGGCAGGCTTGGTGTCAACGGTGCAGCAGGTAGGCGGTGCTCTGGGGATAGCGGCCAGCGGTATGTTCTTTGTTCCGCTGCTGGCCGGGGGCGCAGAGCCACAGCACTATGCCAGAGCCTTTGCTGGTGCTATGGGTTACAACCTGCTGGCGATGCTGGTTGCCTTGGTGTTGCTGCTCTACACCCACCGGCAGCTAGGCAGGGGCGGTTAAAGCATTATCGCGCCGGTTTGCCCGGCGCTGCGTTACTATTTACCAGCCGCCACCACCTCCGCCGCCGGAACCCCCACCGGATGAGCCACCGCCGGACGATCCAGAACCCCGAGAGCTGGAGCCTGATGAACTTGAGCCGGAGCTTGAACTGCTGCTGGGTGTAGCCATAGACGATGCGGTACAGGAGCGGCTAAAGCGATTCACGCGCTGCCAGTCTGCGTCGGCAAAGGCTTCCGACATAGCTCCGGATTTACTGAGATATTCGGCAAAGGTGTTGGCCCAGGTCTTGCCCACGCCGAGCGCTAGCGCAGCCGGTAGCAAGCTCTCAAAGTGGGCAACCAACTGATCGGGTGGGTAAAGCGCCTGATAGCGATTCCGCTCGGCCGTGCCCAGGTACAGTTTCAGCCCTTGTGCGGTGGCTAGATCATTGAACCCTCGCTGGGTATAACGCGGGATCATAAAGCCAAAGACGATACATAGCACAATGGCGACCAGCAGCGCGCCAATATAGCCGGCTGGAAACTGAGTCAGGGGCAACATGCCAAACAAGAAAGCGCCACCGCCAAAGGTGGCTAGCGGGCCAAATATCAGCGAAATAACCAAAGGGATGAAGCCAAAAGTATTCCAGGTTTTTCTCGGGCTAAATAAAAATCTCAGCGGTAAAGAGAGTAGCGAGATCCCGAGCAGCAGGAATATCAGGGCAGGAATGGTGATCACTGCCGCGCCGAGATTAAACAACGCTCCGCAGATCACCGGGATCAGCAGCATGAGATAAACCGCGCGGCGCACCGGTTTACCCCATTTGTTGAATAATTTCTCACGCTGGTCCTCACTGCGCTTTTCCAACCATTTACGGGCATTTTGCATTGGCCGCTGATAGGCCAGGCCGAGGTTGATATTTTTGCGGCTGCCGCTAAACAGCAGGCCGAGTAACTGCTTATCGCTGGTGGTCAACCGCTGGTTATTGTTATCCGATTGGTACGATAGCCATTGTTCATCCGCCGACTGAAACCTGGGAAACCACGGGCCTGAGGATTTGCTCGCTTTGAGCGTGATCGCCGCGCCGCGTTTGGCGACCAGATCCAACAGATCGCTGCTGAAGGCCACGTCGTCGTACTTACGCTGGGTAATAAACCTCAGATAGCCTGGCGACATGTGGGTAGGCATCGCATACAGCGGCACAACCGGCGGCATCTTCAAGCCGATGGCGGTCACGTTGTTACGCCACCACCACAAACAATAGACAACGAGCAGCAGCACCGGTATCCAGATTGCACTGGTTGCCAGCGTGGGTAATAGCAGGTGTACCAACGGTGAAGAGGCTTGTGGGGCGGCGGCACCGGCCAGAATATCGCGTGGCCAGGTGTAGACAACGGTTAGCCCTTCGCCTTGGTCCAGCGGTTGCGTGGTTTGCACTCCACCGTTGGGAAGTATTCTGGCGTTGTGCTCTTTCGCTCCCCGCGCTCCGGTATATACATCAATCGTGCGCAGCCGGGTATCTCTGCCTTCGTTATCCAGATAATTGCTGGCGTCAGGCAGTTCCAGTTGGAAGCTGGCTTTGGTGATCGGGTAGGACCAATCGTTACCCGTGACGTTCCAGTAGAGCTCGTCCCATTCGGGGAAGCGGCTGAAGTGGTTACTGACCTGATAGCGGATCTGGTAGTTATAGATCGCCGGTTGCAGGATGTGCTCGGCGCTGCCAATACGCACCGTCAGCGTTTTCGAAGACTTATCCAGGCTATAGGGTTCGGCGACTCCGTCGCGCAACACTTCTTTAATCTGATAATCGACGCTGAAAATCTTGCCGTCTTGGCGGTTCCAGGTGAGCGGCAGAGTGCGGAAAATCCCACGGCGTATCTCTTGCCCTAAAGACAGCACCTTGATGTTCTCTCGCATCTCCATGCTGCCGTCCCGGTTAAAGTGCGCATGGGTATCAAATGAGAGAATATGCTCATAGGCGCGTACCCAACGGGGAGCACTTGGTGCCGCCTCTCTGTCTGGGGCCTCTGCAACGGGAGCTGCCCCAACGGCGATATCATCAGCCGTAGCCGGCGCGGCTCCTGTCATCAATAGCGATAACACCCATAAAACGCGTACTACCCAACCAGATATTGCAGCCATCGCGCTAGTCCATCCGTGGCACTTTAGCTTCTTCGGGATCTTCGAGTTCGAAGAACGCATCCGCTTTAAAATTAAACAGGCGAGCCAGGATTAAACTGGGGAACGACTCCACCAGAATATTGAAATCGCGCACCGTACCGTTGAAATAGCGGCGTGCCATTTGCAGTTGCTCTTCGATCTCTGCCAGGGATTGTTGCAGGGAGAGGAAGTTCTCGTTGGCTTTCAGCTCTGGGTAGGCTTCTGCCAGCGCAAAAATGCGGCTCAAAGCACCAGAAAACTCTTTTTCACTCTCGGCAACCTGAGGGGTGTTGCCAACCAGGTCTCTGCGCTGGCGCGAGAGTGTTTCAAACAGCTCTTTCTCATGCAGAGCGTAGCGCTTTACCAGGGTTAACAGGTTGGGGGCCAGATCGTGGCGGCGTTTGAGCTGCACCGCTATACCGCTCCATGCGTCGTCTTTGAAACGGCGCAGTGAGATAAAGCGGTTATAAGTCATCATGGCCCAGATCAGCACCACGGCGATCGCGGCCACAGCGATATAAATTTCCATTTTTCATTCCATGTTTGACGGGGGAATACATCATTCCATTGTATGTTTACGGATACTATCTTATTCCGCTATGGCTGGTAAATCTTGCTATGTCTAGCCAGCCCTGGTGCGGGCCAATCTACCGGGGTTGAGCGCCGTCGCGGATAAGGTATGCTTATCGCAAACCGAATCAGCGGAGCGAGCGATGGATTACAGCAAAATTATCAAAGAAATAGGCCGTGGCAAGAACCATGCGCGCGATCTGGATCGGCAAACGGCTTTTGAGCTCTATCAGGCGATGCTGGCCGATGCCGTGCCGCCCCTGGAGTTGGGAGCTATCCTGATCGCCATGCGTATCAAGGGGGAAGCCGAGGAGGAAATGCTTGGCTTCTATCAGGCGATGCAACAGCAGGTGATGCGGTTGCAACCCCCGCAGGGCCGCCCGATGCCGGTGGTGCTACCCAGTTACAATGGTGCTCGTAAACAGGCCAACCTGACGCCATTACTGGCGCTGTTGTTGGCCAAAGTCGGGCTGCCGGTAGTGGTTCACGGTGTCGTGAACGACAGCACGCGTGTCACCAGCGCAGAGATTTTCCGTGAGCTTGGGGTGCCGTGGTCTGAAGATCCTCAGACTGCCCAACAGCGTTTGGACGGCGGAGATGCGGTGTTTATCCCTGTGTCGGCGCTTGCGCCAGCGTTGGAATACCAGCTTGGCTTGCGTTGGAAGATGGGCGTGCGTAACAGCGCCCACACGCTGGCAAAATTGGCGACGCCATTTGGTGAGCAGGACGTGCTGCGCATCGCCAGCGTTTCTCATCCGGAATACGTCGAGCGCGTTGCCTCATTTTTCTGCCAGATCGGTGCACGGGGATTACTGATGCATGGCACCGAAGGGGAGGCTTACGCCAATCCGCAACGCTGTCCAAAAATCCACTATATCGTCGGTGGTGAGCAGCATATTTTGCTGGAACGGCCAGAACTGGATGCGTTAGCTGAGGTGCCTGCCGCCAAGGATGCTGCAACCACGGCGCGTTGGACGGAACGTTGTCTGGCTGGCGAGGTTGCCATTCCCGAGCCTATCGCTCGACAGGTTGCTTGTTGTCTGGTCGCTGCTGGCCAAGTGGAGACATTGGAGCAGGGGCTGGTCAGACTGCGATAATCTGCCTAATTACCTTTTATTATTACCAGGGGCGAAAACCTTTGCCCCGAGTATTTATCACTGCTGTGCTGGTTATTTTGAGTAAAAAAAATCTCAAATGCCAAACTATATATTACTAACCACTTAAATTATGGCATAAGCTGGTGGGATATGTGATAAGGCGGGGTAAAAACGTTTAAAACTCAGTGTATAACTTTAAAGAAGTAGATTACACTCAGCCCATCAGCTTTGGGGTCTTGCAGGATTTTCCATCGATTGCGGAGGTTTGCTCCGTCTTGGTTGTAAAAAGGGACTTGTAAGCTACTCTATCTAAACCATAAGAAGAGAAGCGCTTAAAATACATAGACGTTTTCCATTATGTATTTGGGTTATAGATCACGTTATTTTGTATTCGTGATTTGTATGTATTCATACAGTGCCAAGTGTAATCTTATAGGTCTAGATTATGAGTAAATATGATGATGTCCAAGGATTTAAAGATAAGACAAATCTCAAAGGACTTGATTATAAAGAATTTCCTCGCGACGATGTGGCATCGGCTCCGCACCGTTGGTCTATTGTTGATCAAGTGGCAGGTAATGGTGGCATCCCTGCCAGCATCTCGCAGCCAACGCCTATCACTAGTACGGATCTCTCTTCCAATGCACCTTTAGGGTTCGAGCCTCCTGCACAACCCAAGACGGTGATAACAGAAAATACCGCCTTGCCCGGCCACATTCCTCATAATTTCGATCGTTTTGCTCCACCGGTGGAGCCTAAACTCACTAAAACCGCCCAACCGGAAAGCCCGCGTGACGTTCTTGCTCAGGGTAACCCTGTTAATTCCCTTGCCAGTATTCCGCCGTCCGCTCCGCAGCCAGAGAACCAACGTTTTAAGCAGATGTTCAGCAAGAAAGCGTCCTCTGCCGGTGAAGTGATGGACGCTGGCCGTAATACATTACTTAAACCACTTTTAGAGTCTATTGCCTCATGCCGTTAGTCTGTGTTTGTTCTCCGAAAGGAGGGGTAGGGAAAACCACTGTTACTGCTAATCTGGCTTATGCATTGGCCCGTAGCGGCAGTAAGGTGTTGGTTGTCGACTTCGACACGCAGAATGCGTTAAGGCTGCATTTTGGCGTGCCTATTTCCGATAACCGAGGTTTTGTTGCCCAGTCGGCAAGTTTATCCGATTGGAGCCAGTTTATTCTCAAGGTCGGGCCGAACCTGTTCGTTTTACCTTACGGTGACGTTACCGATGAGCAGCGCCTTCAGTTCGATGACAATCTGCTCAATGAGCCCATGTTCATTCAACGTGGCCTGAGTGCGGTGCTGAAGATCCCCGGCATGGTGGTGATCGCCGATATGCCGCCGGGGCGCAACGCGGCAGTACAGGCCATGCAGGCCGCGGCGGACATGCGCATTATGGTGTTGCTGGCCGATACCGCATCGCTCAGTCTATTGCCCAACATTGAGCAGCATAAGTTTATGAGTGCGCCCGTCAGCAATGAAGTTGGCGAGTATTATGTGGTAAACCAGAGTGACATGCGGCGCACCCTGAGCAGGGACGTGACGCAATTTTTTGAGCAGCGTCTGCAAGACAAACTGCTGGGAACCATCCACCGCGATGAGTGCGTCCCAGAGGCCAACGCATCGCAACGGGCGATCATGGATATAAGCCCGGTGTCGGCCGCTGCATTTGATATTGAGCAGATAAGTAAAAAGGTCGCGGTAATTTTAGGGCTTAGTGTTGGAGATGGTACGTATCATCATACTACGTCTATTTATGGCTCTTCGTAAGGATTGTCTGGTTAGTTATGAATAAAATACTCTTTTATTTCTTACTGCTGTTAGCCTTACCTTTTATCCTGTTGATTATCATTGCCCCCATGAGCAGTGATAATCAGTATATCTTTGGCCTGATCTGTATTGCGATCGTGTTTATTTTAGGGGTAAGTAAAAGCAAAAAAGTTACCCTGGTAATGATTGTGATGTCGACTTTGATGTCATTACGTTACATCTACTGGCGCGCGACAGAAACCCTGCATTTCAACAGTACTCTGGAGGCTGTGCTAGGTATTGCCCTGTTTATCACCGAGCTGTATGCCCTGGTGATATTGCTGTTTGGTTATATTCAGACCACCTGGTCATTAAAACGCACTATTGAACCGCTGCCTGACGACACGTCGCTATGGCCAACGGTAGATGTCTATATTCCTACTTACAACGAAAGTATGGACGTGGTGCGCGACACCATCTTGGCGGCGCAGTGTATTGACTACCCGAAAGACAAAATGAAAATCTACGTGCTGGATGACGGCAAACGTAATGAATTTGCCGTATTCTGTGCCGATGCAGGCGTGGGCTATATTACCCGCAATAATAACCTTCATGCCAAAGCGGGTAATCTGAATAACGCGATGAAAGTGACTCAGGGTGAATTGATCACCGTGTTTGACTGCGATCACGTGGCAACCCGTGCCTTCTTGCAGGCAACGGTCGGCAGCTTCCTGGTGGATGAGCGCCTGGCGTTGATCCAGACCCCGCACTATTTCTATTCCCCGGATCCGTTTGAACGCAACCTGTCAGAGGCGAGCAAAGTCCCTAACGAAGGTGCGCTGTTCTATGGGCCGGTGCAGCAGGGTAATGATAACTGGAACGCCACTTTCTTCTGTGGCTCCTGTGCCGTGATCCGCCGTTCGGCGCTGGAAGAGGTGGGCGGCTTTGCGGTAGAAACCGTGACCGAAGATGCCCACACCGCCTTGAAGATGCAGCGCCGGGGCTGGAACACGGCATTCCTGGCATTGCCATTGGCAGCCGGGCTGGCCACCGAACGCTTGGGGTTGCACGTGATCCAACGTACCCGCTGGGCGCGTGGCATGACGCAGATCTTCCGGGTGGATAACCCCTTGCTGGGGCGCGGCCTGACCTGGCAGCAACGTTTATGCTATTTGAACGCCATGCTGCATTTCCAGTACGGCTTACCCCGGGTGATATTCTGCGTGGCACCGCTGGTTTATCTGCTGTTCAACCTCAATATCATTGCCTCCTCCGCGGGGCTGATTTTCGCCTATGTGTTACCGCATCTGGTGATGTCGATCTATATCAACTCCAGAGCCAACGGACGTTATCGCTATTCGTTCTGGGGGGAAATCTATGAAACGGTGATGTGTTTCCATCTGGTGATACCGACCCTGCTGACGATGATCTCGCCAAAGCACGGCAAGTTTAACGTGACGGATAAAGGCGCGTTGCTGGACGTTAACTATTTCGATTCCCATATTGTCCGGCCGCATATTATCGCCGTGTCCTTGCTGTTAATCGGTACCGCCTGGGGCGTGATCCGTCTGGTGATGCCGGATCACTATGGCGCTAACCCGCAGGTTATCTGGCTAAATATTGCCTGGGCCAGCTTCAGCATGATTATCCTGCTGGCCGCCATTGCCGTAGCGCGGGAAACGCGCCAGGTCCGGAAAACCATCCGTATCGATGCCACTTTGCCCGCGGTGCTGTATTTTGCCAGCGGCGCGGCGATGCGTACCGAAACCCTGGATCTTTCGATGGGCGGGGTCAAATTGAAAACGCCGGACGAACGTTTCCTCAACGATACGATCGAAGAGGTGGAAATATCGCTCAAGTCCGGCGCCGTCTGTTTCCCGGTTGAGCTGATCGATGCCGACAAGTCGGTGACCCGCTTAATGTTCAAAGAGATGCCGATTGAAAAACGGCGGGAGTTGGTACGGGTGGTATTGGCGCGGGCAGATGCCTGGATCCAGACCAAACCTTTCCCGCAGGATCGGCCACTGCGTTCGTTGCTGGGCGTCCTGCGCTGCATTTTCGAGTTGTTCTATTTTTCCTGGCGCGATCGTCGGGCCAAGAAGCAGCAGAAACGGCCTGAGCTAAAGCGGGATAAGGAACAAGCCCTATGAGCCGGGTGAATACCAAGTTGTCAACAGGCAGATCTACGTTCATTGTCCTGGTCAGCGGCCTGCTGTTGGGGATGGGGCTTTCTGGTCTCGCGATTGCAGCCGATCCGCAACCTGCGCCGTCCTATGCCAGCGAGGGTGTCGAGATGCCAGGTTTTCCTACCTTGCCGCGGCCAACTGATGCGCCACCAGCGGGTGCAGTGCCGAGCAGTGCTGAGCAACCGGCTACGCAAGCAGCTCCGCTTGATATCGCTACGCCACCGGTTACCGTCTTCAATCAGTCGCTCGCTTCCACGCTCAGCGTGGGCGAGATGGGGCAAACCACAGGATTGACGTTGAGCAACTGGCAACAGCAGTCCGGCTTCACCTTTACCTTACCTTCGGACTGGGTGGTAACGGACGGCAATCTGGTGCTGGATCTCGACATGTCCCCGGCCCTGATGGGAACCGATACCGAACTGCAACTGATGCTCAATGGGCAACCCTTGAGCACCCAGAAGCTGAACCAATTGCATGAAGGCAAGGTAAGTTTGCAGGTACCGATCCCGGCTGCCATGATCGTAGCGCGCAACAACCTGAGTTTCAGCATCGGCAATGGCAGCAATGCGGCCATGTTGTGCGAGAAGGGGGCGGCTAACAAATATTGGCTCAAGGTGCTGCCAACCAGCCAGTTGCATCTGGAAAACCAGGTGCTGAATATCAGCCCGAACCTCGGCCGTTTCCCCAATCCGTTCTTCGATCCTCAGGCCATGCAACCCACCCAGGTTGATGTGATCTTCGGCCAGGAAAAACGGCCGGAGGAGGTGGCTGCAGCCGCTATCGTCAGCTCTTATCTGGGGAAAATGACGCGCCATAACAACCTTAACTTCCAGGTGTTGCAGGACAGCTTGCCTGAGCAGAACGGCATTATCTTTGCGCGCCCCGGCGAGCAGATTGGCCAGTTGACTCTGCCACAGGCCGACGGCCCGACCATTCAGATGATTGATAATCCGCTGAACCCGGTTTACAAGCTGCTGTTGGTGATGGGGCGTAACGCCACCGAGATGCGCCAGGCCGCCTATCGTCTCGTCAGCCAGCCGTTGCCGGAGAAAACTGCTTCGCTGGCGGTGAAGCCGGTGACTATTCCGGTGCGCCAGCCCTACGACGCCCCGCGCTGGATCGATACCAGCAAGCCGGTCAGCTTTGATAAGCTGGTGGCCAGTACTGAGGAACTGACCGTCACGGGCGTTTACCATGACGCGGTGCGTATTGCTTTCCGTGCCGCTCCGGACCTGTTTATGTGGGATGGTAGAAACGTCCCGCTGCAAATTAACTACCGTTTCCCCACCGATAACTGGATCGATGAGAATAAATCCCAGCTCAGTGCCACACTGAATGGCACCTTCCTGCGTAACCTGTCGGTGAACAAACGCGGGCTGCTGGAGCTGCTGTGGCACCAGTTTGGCGGTGATATTCGCCAGGAACAATACACCTTGGCCCTGCCACCGTATCTGATTTACGGCGACAACATGCTGGAGCTTTATTTCTCTATCGTGCCGAAAAACGGCTCCTCCTGCGATCCGGCGGATAGCAACACCCTCAAGAGCCATATCGGGCCCAACTCGTATATTGATCTGAGCGATACCTACCATTTCGCCGAGTTGCCCAATCTCTCTTATTACGTCGGGGCCTCCTTCCCATTCTCCAAGCTGGCGGACTTCTCGCAAACCGTGCTGTTAATGGCGGAAAAGCCTACGGCCAACGAAGTGCGTGCGCTGTTGAACCTGACTGCTCGTTCCGGTGCGGCTACTGGCAGCTCTGTGGGTAACGTGGATATTCGCTTTGGCTTGCGGGGCAACGAGAACGAGTTAGACGACTTCAAGGGCAAGGATGTGCTGGTGGTCGCCTCACTGGCTCAGAGCGCCTTCTATCAGCGGCTGTTGCAACAGGTGCCTTTTGCGCTAAACGATAGCGGCGCGCTGGCGGTGAAGGCCCAGTCTACGCTGGAAAAACTGCAGTCCTACCTGAAAGGTAACTGGCGGACCCAGGGCATCGACGCCGATCGTTATCTCTCCTCGTTGACGGACTGGCGTGGATTTTTCAGCTTCCGCTCCGGTTGGGATCCGCAACGGGTGGTAGTGGTGGCCAGCGCCTCTTCCGACGATAGCCTGAACAAGATCTATGGCGATCTGAAATCTGCCCGGATCAACGCCGGGGTGCGTGGCGATCTGGCGGTGATCACCGATCAGAACGGCGTACGCAGTTTCCAGGTTGGCGAACAGTTCCCGAGCGGGGAGCTGCCCTGGTATCTGATCTTTATCTGGTATGCCAGTAAACATGTGGTGCTTTTATCCCTGACCGTGTTGGGGATTTCCGTGGTGTTGGGGCTGGGGCTGTATATTTTGCTACGCAAGCATGCCGCCAAACGCCTGGGGAGAGATGCAGAAGATGAACGTTAAAACACGTCTCGACCAGAAGCTAGACAGGAGCCGCCAATGAATCTATTGCTGAAAAAGAAACTGTATTGGGTCTCTCTGGCCGGGCTGACGATTTTTTCGGTGTCGGCGTTGGCGGATGACAATAACCCGGCGCTGAAAGCCCTGTTTCAACAGGCGGCTTACTGGCATGACAAATCGCATGACGAACTGGCCCAGGGGGCGCTGCAGAAAGTCCTGCTGATCGACGAGAACAACGCCGAGGCGATGTATCTGCTTTCCCTGTATGCCATGCAGGGCGGGGATAAGGCCAAGGCCGAAATCTGGCGCAAAAAACTGAGTGCCGTCGCGCCTAACGATCCCCGTCTCCAGGCATTGAGCAGCACCGAAGCGGCTCCGTCGGTCTCCAAGAATCTGTTGGCGCAGGCCCGGCAGCTGGCGGCGAAAGGGGAGTTTGCCCAGGCGGCTGCGGCCTATCAGACGGTGTTCAATGGCAAGACACCGATCGATAACCTTGCCAATGAGTATTACCTCACCTTGGCGGGGTCACCGGCAGGCAGGCAGGAGGCGATTGACGGCCTCAAACAGCGGCTGGCTATTCAACCCAATGACACGCAAACCCGCGTGGTGCTGGGCAAGGTGCTGACCTATCAGGAATCGACCCGCCGTGAAGGGATCGATATGTTGGCAGCGATGGCCCCGAACAATAATGAAGCGGATCAGGCGTTGAAACAGGCGCTGCTGTGGCTGGCTCCGCTTCCGGCTGACAAGCCGCTGTATGATGCCTATCAGCAACGGCATCCGGAGGACAAGGCTGTGGCTGGCTATTATCAGCAGACTATTGCCGGTTCGGCCAAAGGCGTAGGATTCTCTGAGCTGAATAAAGGGGATCTGGGCGGCGCCAAGGATCAGTTTGCCGCTATCCTGGCCAGCAACCCGAATGATGCGGATGCTTTGGCCGGGATGGGATTTACGGCGATGCGCAGCGGAGACTTCGCGCAGGCAGAAAACTACCTCACCCAGGCGGCAAAACAGGGCGGCCCACAGAGTGCGCAGTGGGGAGCGTTGGCTCAGGAAGCGGCGTTTTACGCGACATTGGATAAAGCCAAGCAGGCTGCCAACGCAGGGCAATTGGATGAAGCTCTGGCGATCAGTGCGCCCCTGAGCCGTGCCACAGGGGATAAAGGCAACGCGGCGACGCTGTTCCGGGCCGATCTGGCTCGCAAGAAAGGGGATTTCACGGCGTCTGAGCAGATGTATCGCGGCTTGCTGACGCAAAATCCGCAGAATAATGACGCCAGGCTGGGGCTGTATTATTTGTTGCAGCAACAGCGTGACAAAGGCCCGGAAGCTGCGCAGATCCTGCAAACTATTCCAGCCGATCAACGGCCTAAAGTTCCTCAGGCGGTGGTGGGGGTGAATGTCGATCCCCAGCGCAGGCAGGCCGAGGCCGCCATGCAGAATGGCGATCCGCAGCGTGCGATGATGATCCTGCAACAGGCGCTGGAAAAGCAGCCCTCGAACGTTTGGGTGCGGCTCGATATGGCACGCATCCTGAACAAACAGGGGCAAGAGTTGCAGGCGCAAACCTTGATCTCCCCGCTGATGCAGGTTGGCGCTTCGCCAGACAGCCTGTACGCGGCAGCGTTGTTTGCCTCAGAACGTAACGACTGGCTGAACGTTTCCACCCTGATGGCGCGTATCCCGCAAGGGAGGCAGAACAGCAGCATGCGGGCTCTGGCGGCTTCTGCGTCGGCTAACCAGCAGCTGGCCAGCGCAGAAAGTTATCTTCGCCAGGGCAACACGGCCAGCGCAGCGGTCATCTTGCGGCAGTTGGCGCAAAAGCCGCCGACTGAACCCGCGGCCCTTGGGGAACTGGCAAAAGATTTGATGACGGTGGGGGATACCTCAACGGCGGTCCAACTGGTGCGTGACAACATGCGCCTAGGGGTTAAAGGCAATGCGGGCGATTACGCGGCCCAGATCGCGGTGCTCAATCAGGCTGGGTTAAGCCAGGAGGCCGATGCCTGGCTGAATAACCCGGCGCTGCGGGCGCGCAGTTCAACCCGCGAGATTGGCCAACTGCGCAACGGCAGCGTGATCAATGAGGCGGATAAACTGCGTTTACAGGGGCAGTACAGTGCGGCGTATGACAAGCTGATCGGCGCGCTGCAAAACGATCCGCAAAATACCGATATCATGCTGGCGATGGGGCGACTCTATCAGTCTGGCAACATGAACAAAGAGGCCGGGCAGGTTTACAACTATCTGCTCAGCCGTGACAGCCTGAATCAGGGGGCGCGCGAAGGTGCCGTTGGGGTTGCATTGTCCGATGGCGATGTCGATCGGGCCAAACAGTTACTGCGCGGCTTGCCTGCGCTTAAAACGCCGGATCAGTTGCTGCTGGCGGCGCGCGTTGCTCAAGCGGACGGTAACTATCCACAGGCGATGGTGTTTCTGCGCGAGGCGAAAAACCGAGTCAATGGCGTAACCGGTGCGCCAGGCGGGGGGCCGGCAGTGATTGGCGGTTTGCGGCTGGCGGATAACCCGTTTGCCGCGCAGAGCACGGCATCGTCGAGCGTGAATACCTCTTCCTCGGCTTACGGTGAGGTGCTGCCTTGGCAGGTTGCAGCCCCGGGTTATGCCCGCGCTCCAGCTGCGGCGGTGAAAAATCCTACTTTGCAGCAGATTGATAAGTTGATGGACGAGGTGCAGGGCAAGACTGCCACCTGGGTTCAGGGGAATATTTCTCTGCGCGATAACAGCAGTGGTGAAAACGGCCTGAGTAATATCACGGAAGTGAGAAGCCCGATCACCTTGTCAGGCATGCCGTTCGATAATGGCAGGCTCAGTGTTGATGTGACGCCGGTGATGCTGAAATCCGGTACGCCATCCGACAGCGCCAACAGCCGTTTTGGTACCGGGGCGCTGCAGCAGGCCAGGGCTATCGAAGCCGCAACTCAGGCCTCCGTCATTGCCTCACAGACCTCGATTGCTGCCGCACAGGCCGCCGATCTGCGTTATCAGCAACTGCATGCTACCCGCGATAGTCTGTGTTCTATTGACGCCACCTCGCCAGAGTGTGCCGCTGCCACGGTGGCGCAGGATCAGGCCTTTAACGAAAGGCAGACGTTGGCTGGCCTGGTGACACAGCCGAAGATCTTTGGCCCGAACGATATCTATGCCGATTCACCGGGGCAGCAGCAAGATACCGGGGTAGAGCTGGCGTTAGCACTAAGCGGTGACAGCTATAAGCTGGACGTGGGCAGTACGCCAATGGGCAGCGGCATCAGTTCGGTAGTGGGTGGCGTGAAATGGTCACCCAAGCTGACCGAACACTCAACGCTGGATATGACGCTTGAACGCCGCGCGGTAAAAGATAGCCTGCTCTCCTATGTCGGGACCGAAGATACCATCACCGGCAAGAAATGGGGGGCGGTGACCAAGAACGGCGGCGGCGTAAATCTTGGATACGATGATGGCGTGCTCGGAGCTTACGGTGGCGCGGGATATTACAGCTACGTGGGTGATAACGTGGCGGATAACCATAGCGTGACCGGCATCCTGGGAGCCTACATCCGCCCTTATAAGGATGATGATAGCGAGCTGAAGGTGGGCGTTAACGTCAACTATATGGACTTTGACAAAAACCTCAGCTATTTCAGTTATGGCCAAGGGGGTTACTTCAGCCCGCAGGACTATCTCAGCATTTCGCTGCCGGTGGAGTACACCAAAAGGCAGGATAACTTCACCTATATTCTGAGTGGCAACGTCGGTTATCAGACCTATAACAATCAGGAAAGCCTGTATTACCCGAACGATCCGGAGCTCCAGTCTCAGTTGGAAAGCCTGGTCAGCCAGGGTTACGGCAAAGAGGCCAGATATGCCAGCGAGGACAAGAGTGGCATTGGCTACAGCCTGAAGGCGGGGGGGACCTATAAGGTCACGCCAAGCGTGTTGGTTGGGGGGCAGTTGGGTTATGACACTTTCGGCAGCTATTCCGAGAGCACGGCTTTGCTCTATTTTAAATATCTGTTAGATGGAAAATAACCATGCAAGATATTAACACTACCTGGTATGAGCTTGATTATTATCGCCAGCGTCAGTTTAAGGCGGGTTGGCAGGATATGATCGAAGTGGTGTTCTCCGGCATTCTGGCTTCTGCTGATGATACGGACAGCCGCGATTTTCTGCGTTTGATGGGGAGTAACCTCGCGAAGAAGCTGCCATTGCCGGAGGCGGAAACGGTGGGAGAGTTGGAGGATGCTCTCAATGCCTTACTACGTCAGTTTGACTGGGGCAGGGTGCAGATTGAGGCGAATGGCGAACAGATGATCCTGACCCATTATGCCTACCCGCACAGTGCCGATCCGGCCAACGAGGACGTCTGGGCACTCTCTTTTGCCACGGTGCTTGAGGGGGCCTATGACACCTGGCTGCTGGCTCAGGGCGGTGAGCCGCATGTTTCCCTGCGCTGGCGCAGCCCGGCCAAAGATAACACCCTGGTCTTTTGCTACAGAAACGAGCAACGCAGGTAAACATGATGACGAAAAGCAGGTTTGGTAGGCTCCGCGTACTCCTGCTTTGGCTGGGGTTGGTGTTTTCCCTTGGTGCCCAAGCTGCCGACAGCGGTTGGGCGCAATACAAACAGCGTTTCCTGTTAGCTGACGGACGGATTGTCGATACCGGCAATAACAACGTCAGCCATACCGAAGGGCAAGGGTTTGCCATGCTGTTGGCGGTCTACAATGATGACCGTTCTGCGTTTGACAACCTCTGGCAATGGACCCGCAACACCTTGTATCGCCAGGATATCGGCCTGTTTTCCTGGCGCTATGAGCCGGGGAAGGCGGTGCCGATAGCCGATAAAAATAATGCCACCGATGGCGATATCCTAATCGCCTGGGCCTTGTTGAAGGCGGGGAAACGCTGGAATGTGCCTGCCTACCTAGCCTCCTCGGCGCAGATACAGCAGGCCCTGCTCAAACATACTGTGATCGACTACGGCGGTTATCGGGTGATGTTACCCGGTGCTAACGGTTTCAGGCAAAACGGTTCGGTGATCGTTAATCCTTCCTATTTTGTCTTTCCCGCCTGGCACGCGTTTTACCAGGAAAACCATTTGCCGGCGTGGAAAAAGCTTATCGACGATAGCATGACCATGGTCAGCAGAATGCGCTTTGGCAAACAGCATCTGCCCAGCGACTGGGTCACGCTACAGGCCAATGGGCAAATGGCTCCGGCCAAGGATTGGCCGCCGCGCTTTGGTTTTGATGCTGTGCGGGTTCCGCTCTATCTCTATTGGGACAAGGCCGACAGCCTGTCACTGAGTCCGTTTGCCAGCTTTTGGCGCGGCTTTGATCGCCGGGCGACACCGGCCTGGCTGGATGTGCTTAGCGGCCAACGCTCAGAGTATAATCAAAGCCCGGGAATGAGGGCGGTCAGGGATCTGACGGTGGGAGATCGGGGGCCGCTGAAAGATCGCCTGGCGCCTGATGAGGACTACTATTCTGCCAGCCTGCACCTGTTGGCCTACTGGGCGCAGCGCAGCCAACTTGTCCCCTCACCCCAACCCTCTCCCACAGGTAGAGGGAGCGGATAGCCCCTGCTCGTTTGGAGGTGATGTGGTCTAGTAATATCGATCGCCTACTCATCTAAGGTGAGTCACGCTAATTTGAAGCCAACTCGATCGGTTCCCTCTCCTTGGGGAGAGGGTTAGGGTGAGGGGCCATTCACCAGTCCCGCATTCTTACCATTTTGGCGCTTTTCACCTCAGCGGCAAGCGCCTCGCCGGGCTTTGTGCTATCTTACGCGCCAGAAAACCCTTTCAGAGAGCCCGTCACGGTGGAAAAAAAGAAAAGTTTCCCGCAGCAGAAAAGCGGCCTGCATCCGCGCAATCGCCATCGCTCACGCTATGATTTCCCTACCTTGATCGCTACCTGTCCGGGATTGGAACCCTTTGTGAAGCCCAACGCCTGGGGCGATATCTCGGTGGATTTCGCCGATCCTGCCGCGGTGAAAATGCTCAACCGTGCCTTGCTGATGCACTTTTACGGCATCGAACATTGGGATATCCCGGCCGACTATCTTTGCCCGCCGATCCCGGGGCGTGCCGATTATCTGCATCACCTGGCCGATCTGCTGGCGACCAGCAACGGCGGCGAGATCCCACGTGGCAAAGGCGTGGCGATCCTGGATATCGGCGTGGGGGCCAACTGTATTTACCCGATCATCGGCCAGCGCGAATATGGCTGGCGCTTTACCGGTTCGGAAACCGATCCGGTCTCGCTGGGGGCTGCCAAGATGATCGTGGCCATGAACCCGACGTTAAAAAACACCGTGCGCCTGCGCCAGCAGAAACAGCTGGAGTGTATCTTCAACGGCATTATCGGCGTTGCCGAGCGCTTCGATGCCACCTTGTGTAACCCGCCGTTCCACGGTTCCGAGCAGGAAGCGCGCGCCAGCACTCGCCTCAAGTTGCATAAGTTGGGCAAAGGGGCGGTGGCAGAAAAGCCGGTGCAGAACTTCGGTGGCAAGAACAACGAACTGTGGTGCGAAGGAGGCGAAGAGGCCTTTGTTCGCAAGATGGTGGAAGAGAGCGTCGGCAAAGCGAAGAACTGCCTGTGGTTCACCTCGCTGATCTCGAAAAACACCACGCTGCCTGCCATTTACTACGCGCTCAAGCAGGCCGGGGCCGCTGAGGTGCGCACCATCGAAATGGCACAGGGGCAGAAGATTAGCCGCTTTGTGGCCTGGACCTTCCTTAATGCCGAGCAGCAAGCCGCCTGGGCGGCAGAACGCTGGCAGTAATTGCCCGACCGTTGCCGGCGATCGTGCCGGCAACGATTATTTATTCTTTGGTTCCTTTCATTCTGTCTGGCTTGCGTTATTCTCAATACTGTTAATAAATTCCCACGCTGCTCATTAGTTAAAAAAACAATAATTACCTAGCTTAATAACCGTTTTTATCCAGTTAATCTGGAGCATTGTCGTGCGCAATGTTCAGGGCGATAGCGCGCTTACTGGCGAGCAATAGATGCAGAAAAAATAGAGAGTGCTTGCCGTTAACTCCATCTGCCAGAAGGATTTACCCGATGTTTTTAAACCTCCGTCAGTCAAATAGCCCGTGGCATGCTGAATTGACAGCCATTGAAGACGCGGTAGCGATGATCGTATTTAAACCCGACGGCACCGTATTACGTGCCAACGATCTGTTCTTGCAAACGATGGGGTTTGAGCGCCAGGAAGTCATTGGTCAGCATCATCGTATTTTCTGCGATCAAAGCTATGTCGCCAGCCCGGCCTACCAGCGCCACTGGCAAAAGTTAAATAGCGGCGAAGCCATTACCGATAATATCAGACGCATTCGCAAGGATGGTGAAGTGGTCTGGCTGCAGGGAACTTATACCCCGGTGTTAAATAAGTACGGTGAGGTGGTGGAGATCATCAAGATTGCCAGCGAGGTGACCAGCCGTATCACTCAGGCCCAGGAGCATCAGAGCCTGTTAACGGCGCTGAATCGCTCAATGGCGATGATCACCTTCTCGCCAACCGGCATCATCCTGGATGCCAACGACAATATGCTCGATCTGATGGGCTATCGGCTGGAAGAGGCACGCGGCCAGGCGCACAGCATACTTTGTACGCCGGAGTTCGCCGGCTCTGACGAGTATCATCAGCACTGGCAACGGTTGGCCCAGGGGGAGTTTTTGACCGGGCGTTTCGAACGCCTCAACCGGCGTGGGGAGCGGGTATGGCTGGAGGCCAGCTATAACCCAATCATCGACAATGAAGGGCGGGTATTAAAGGTGGTGAAAATCGCCCAGGACATCACCCGCCAGACTTTCCAACAGCAGCATGAAGAGGAAATGGTGCGAAATGTCCACCATCTCTCCATGGGGACCGATAAAACCGCTGCCCAAGGGGCGATCATTGTTCAGCAGGCGGTGCAGGGGATGCAGCAGGTGGAGATGGCCGCGCGGCAGACTTCGGACGTGGTCAGCGACTTGGGGCGCTGTTCGCAACAGATTGGCAATATGGTTGAGGCGATCCGCAAAATTGCCGCCCAGACCAATCTACTGGCGATTAACGCCTCGATTGAAGCAGCGCATGCGGGCGAGCATGGGCGCGGTTTCTCCGTAGTGGCTAATGAGGTGCGTACCTTGGCCGAACAGTCCCGTAAAGCCGCCAGCGAAATTGAGCAGGTCACCAAGACCATTCAGCAAGGGGTAACGGCGGCTATCAACAAGATGGTGACCTGTGTGGAGCAGGCGGGCGGCGGCGTGGCGCTAGCCAAGGATGCCGGGGAGGTGATCAATCAGGTCAATGTGGGTATGCAGGACGTGGTCAAGCTGATGCAGGCGTTTACCTCGGTCAAACAGGGTGATGTGATCCACTGAGGTTTTGCAGAGTTGCATACTGTTAAACGGGTGCAGCGAGCATGATTCTGCGGTTGAACATGTGATTGAGCAACATTGCCATCAATAAAAAGCCCCTTGCGGGGCTTTTTGTTTATCGCTTCAGGAAACGTGTTGCAAGAACTCGCGCAGGCGTGGGCTTGGCGGGTTGTTGATCAGGTCATGAGGGTTGCCATCTTCGGCGATCCGGCCTTTGTCGATGAAGATCAGGCGTGAGGCCACCTTTTCGGCAAAGCCGACTTCGTGAGTCACGATCACCATCGTCATGCCTTCCTCGGCCAGATCCTGCATGACCTTCAGCACTTCGTGACGCAATTCCGGATCGAGCGCCGAGGTGGGTTCATCGAACAGCATCATTTTAGGCTTCACCGCCAACGCCCGGGCAATGGCCACCCGCTGCTGCTGCCCACCCGAAAGCTCGGAAGGGTAGTGGTGGGCACGTTCGGCCAGACCCACCTTGGCTAACAGCACTCGCGCATGCTTCTCGGCTTCTGCCTTCTTCATACCCCGTACGCGGATCGGGCCAAAGGCCACGTTTTCCAGCGCCGTCAGGTGCGGAAACAGGTAGAACTGTTGGAATACCATACCGGCTTCCTGACGGATCAGGCGGTCGTCAACCTTCGGATCGTTCACCCTCAGGCCGTCGACCACCAGTTCACCACTGGTGATCTCTTCCAGCTTGTTGATGCAGCGCAGCAGGGTTGATTTACCGGAGCCAGAAGGCCCGATGATCACTACCACTTCACCCTGTTTGATGTTCAGGTCGATATTGTGCAGCACCTGGGTCTGGCCGAAGTGCTTGGAGACGTTTTTAAATTCAATCACAGGATTTTCATCCTTCTTTCCAGACGACGCAGCACGAAGCTCAGCATCAGGGTAATAATCAGGTACACCACCGCAACGGCGCTCCAGATTTCCAGCGCGCGGAAGTTACCGGCAATAATTTCCTGCCCCTGACGGGTCAGTTCCGCTACACCGATCACGATGAACAGCGAAGTATCCTTGATGCTGATGATCCACTGGTTTCCCAATGGCGGCAGCATGCGGCGCAGTGCCAGCGGCATGATGACATAGCGAATGGTCTCGCGGCGTGACAGCCCCAGCGCCAGCCCGGCTTCGCGGAAACCGCTGTGGATCGACAACACCGCACCACGGGTAATTTCCGCAATATAGGCGCCCGAGTTGATCATGATGGTGACCACGGCGGCGGTGAAAGGATCAATGCGGAAATCGCTAAAGGCCATTGGCAGGGCGAAGTAGATAAACATCACCTGTACCACAATCGGCGTACCGCGGATCACTTCAATGAATACCAGTGCCACATGGTTGGCGATCCAGCCGCCATAGGTGCGGGCGAAGCCGGCAACCAGGCCGATGATCAGGCCGCCAATCAGACCGAGGACCGAAATCCACAGGGTCATCTTGGCGCCTTCTAACAAAATTGGGATGGCGGGCCAAATGGCGCTCCAGTCGAATTGCATAGTGTTATCTCCCGGTGATCCAAGCAAGGGGATCAATAAACAACAAAGCACAGGGGGCGGGTACACCTCCCCTGTGCTTAACTATTAACTTATTGGCTTATTAACTTCATCAATTACTTAGGTTCGGTACCAAACCATTTTTTGTAGATTTCGTTGTAAGTCCCGTTGTCGCGCAGCGTTTTCAGTGCGGCGTTGACCTTTTCACGCAGCTCGTCGCTGCCTTTCGGGAAGGCGATGCCATACTGCTGGGCTTCAAGGGATTCGCCTACGGTTTTGAACTTGCCAGCGCCTGCAGTTTTGATGAAGTACAGGATGTTTGGCGTATCGTGCAGCACTGCGTCAGCACGCTTGGTGCCCAGTTCCATATAGGCGTTGTCGATGTTCGGGAACTGGCGCAGATCTTTGGTTTTGATGTGCTGCTTGGCGTAATCCACCGAGCCGGTGCCGCTCTTCACTGCCACCACTTTGCCGTCCAGATCCTGGATGCCTTTCACGCTGTCATTGTTAGCGTTGACCATCACCAGCAGGCCGCTTTTGTAGTAGCCATCGGAGAAGTCGATCGCTTTTTTGCGTTCGTCGGTAATGGTGATACCGGCCAGCGCCAGATCGACGTTCTTGGTTTGCAGCGCAGGAATGATGCCGCTAAAGTCCATTGGCTTCAGGGTGTAATCCAGCCTCAGCTCTTTGGCAATCGCCGCCCACAGGTCGATATCGAAACCGACGTATTGGTCACCTTGTTTGAATTCAAACGGCACGAAAGCGGTGTCCGTGGCGACAACCAGCTTGTCTGCTGCGTGAGAGCTAACGGCGAAGGCCAGGGAAAGTGCGGCCAGGGAAACTTTAAAAATAGACTTCATGAGAGGAATTCCTGTACAGGTTGCGGATTACCCATTTTTTATGTTGCATTTTGTGCTATGGAAGAATCGTGCCAAGTTTGCAATCATTATAAAAACAAAGGGTTGCGTTGTGATGTTGGGTTTGGATAGCCAATTATAATTTTTATGCACCATGGGTGGGCACCAAAATGGTGCGGTGCGACCGTGGTGGTGCAACTGAGCTATCATCAACTAAACAATAGCCGGGAAACAACCGATAATTAACAATTATCGATCAATAATGATAACTAACTCTAACTTTATAGCCATAGTCCGATTTCATTTGGTGCAAACAGGTGTGTTTTGAAGGGAAGTCGGGTTAACGCAGTTGGCTGTCTTTGCTGCCCCGGCGATTGAACAGGCTGCTGTCGGCTTGTTTTTTATCCAACTCCGCCTGGCAGTTGACACAGTAACGCACCCCTTGCAGCGCCAGACGCCGGGCTTCGGGGATCTCTGTGCCACATTCCTGGCAATAGTGTTCGCTTTCGCCGTGGCCGAGCGCCTGACGAGCACGTTGTACGGCATCATCTACCGTTGAGTCGATTTGATCCTGCACCGCGCCGTCCGCTGTCCATCCGCCTGCCATGACCACCTCACTATTGAACCTGTGAATGCTTGCAACCCTGATTGGATCATAATCAGTGTAATCCAGCCGGTTTTTTATACAACTCGGCTTGCAGATAAAAAAACAGGCTGGGGCAAGGCCCACAACCTGTTGTTTCGTGCCAATATGCCTGGCTTTATTCGATATTGGATTCGATAAACCACAGGAACTTGTCCAGATCGCGCGATGCAGCGGTGAACATGTCTGCGGTGTCTTCATCCGGAACTTCCGTGATGGCTTGGCGGATGTCGTTGGCGACGGCTGCATAACGATCGGCCAGCGCTTTCAGGTGATCTTGCACGCTGTGAATATTGGTCGGATAGCTTTTCAGCGGGGTTTTATCATTCACCACCTGTACCGTACCCAGCGCAACGCCACCGAGCTGTACGACACGTTCTGCAAAAGTATCCTGATGGTCGGTGATGGCGGTGCGGAAGCCGTCGAGCATTTCATGCACGGCAATAAAATTGGCACCACGCATGTTCCAATGCGCCTGCTTGGTGATCAACGACAGATCGATAAACTGCACAACCTGATGGTTCAGCGCCTTGATTGCGGCCTGCTTGGTTTGCTCATCCACGTCATTACGTGTGTACAACAGGTCAGAAGATTTCGTTTTCACCAGTTTAGCGGTACTCATAATAGATATCCTCTTCTCGATGGGTGTATACCCGTCGTCTTTCAAGCTGCAGCGTTGTTACCTGCACTATCTCACCCCAGTCACTTACTAAAGTAAGCTCCTGGGGATGAGATAGCTGGGCGCCTAGCTGCAGCTCGAAATCCATAGGGTATATGACAGAATTATAGGCAACTGACGGGCAGCAATGAGCAATAAAATTGGTTGGATAGATAACTTGCGTGCGCTGGCGTGCATGATGGTGGTGATGATCCACGCTACCACCTACTACGTCGCCAACGGTGTGGCTGTGGGTGAACATAACTGGGATATGGCTAACGTATTGAACTCGATCTCACGGGCTTCAGTGCCGCTGTTCTTTATGATTTCCGGCTTTCTATTTTTTGGTGAGCGCAGTGCTAATAAAAAACACTTTATCCGCATTACCTGCTGTATTTTGTTCTACAGCGCCATTGCCCTGATTTATATTGCCTGTTTTACCCGCATCGGCTTTTGGCCCTCGTTGCGTGCCATCCTGCAAAAGCCGGTGTTTTATCACCTGTGGTTCTTTTACGCCATTGCGGTGGTCTACCTGCTTTCGCCACTGATCAGCGTCAAACCGGTCTCTGGCCACTATCTGGCCGGGGTGATTGTCATTCTGGCGATTATCGCCAACCCTAATACCAGCAAGCTGGCCCTGGATAATGTCCAGCTACTGCCGGTGAACCTGTACATCTATGGCGATACCTTCTATTACCTGCTGTATGCCTTGGCAGGGCGAGCGATCGGCATGATGGCGACCCAACGGCGCGGTATGAGCCTGTTGGCGGTGCTGTGCTTTGTCGCTAGCGTGGTCCTGATTATCCGTGGCACCAAAAGCCAGATGTTTATCAACGGCAGCTTTGCCGATACGTTTTATATGTACACCGGCCCCTTGGTATTTGTGGCGGCGGTCTCGCTGCTGGTGTGGTGTAAAAACTGCCTGCCGAACCCAATCGGCTGGTTAGGCGTGATCTCCCGTCATTCGTTGGCGATCTACGGTTTTCACGCCCTGATCGTTAACGTGATGCGTAACCGCCACTGGGAGTTTCCGGCCTACCCGCTGCTGGATATCTTCTGGGTGTTTGGCATGGCGCTTGGCGTTAGCCTGCTGTTGTCGATGGGGTTACAGAAAGTGGATACCCGGCGGCTGGTGTCTTAAGCCTGCCAGCGCTGCTGTGCCCGCCGCAGTTGGCGGCCAGAGGAGAAGCCTGCGGTTAGCGCGGCTTTTTCCAGGCCGTAGCCCTGTTGCAGCCGTTGCTGTGCGACCGCCAGCCGCAGTTGTTCATGATATTCCCGCACGCTGAGGCCGATATGCAGGCGGAACAGCCGGGCCAGATGGCGGCTGCTGACGTGGGCTTTCTCCGCCACCTGGGGGACCGACCACTCGGCCTCCGGCTCGGCAGCCATGACATCCTGAGCCCGATGCACGGCAGGATGCAGATGATTGCGATAGCGTAGCCACGGGGAAAGCTGCGGATCGTCGCCGGAGCGGCGGAAATAAACCACCATCTCACGGGCAATCTCCAGCGCGCGGTCAGCCCCACAGTATTGATTGACCAAGTGCAGCGCCAGATCGATACCGGCGGTAATGCCCGCGCTGGTAAACACCCCACGATCTTCAACAAAAATGCGGTTTTCCTTCACCAGCGCGGCCGGTGCCTGCTGGCGCAAGCGTTCGATTACGGCGTGGTGAGTGGTGCAATGATAGCCGTCGAGCAAGCCTGCCTGGGCGGCTAACAGCGCGCCGGAACAGACGCATACCAGGTCAATCTGCCGCTGGGCCAAAGCCGGACGTAATGCCCGGAGCCAATTGCGGGCTAGAGCCGCTTCCTCGGTAGCAAAGTAATGCGATGAGTCCGCCACTCCCGGTATCACCAGAATATCCCCTTCGTTCCACCGTTGCGGTAAGGGAGCTAGCTGGCCGATCGTCATGCCGATAGAACAGGTCACTTGCGGCACTGGGCTGACATAGTGCTGTTGGAACTGTCCGGCAAGCCGCAATACCTCTGCCGGGCCGCTGACATCCAGTAACAGCACGTTGGGGAGCATCAGAAAGTAAACGGCCTTGGGCATAACACCATCCTGTTAGGCAAAGAAATGCGTAGTCATGTGTATGGTGTGAGGTATGACTTTGGTTCAGTGATCGCCCCTCACCCTAACCCTCTCCCGCAGGGAGAGGGGACCTAACGTGCCACAATTTTACTCCTGCTCCGGACCTCAGCGTCGAGGGATTTAGCGCGCCACAATTCACAATTTTACTCTCGCGCGGGAACTCAGCTTTGTGGGACTTAACCTGCTACAGGTTAACTCCTGTACCTGAATACAACACCGTACCAGCTCCCTCTCCCTGTGGGAGAGGGTTGGGGTGAGGGGAAAACACAGTGGCCGGATGACTGACAAAACGCTAGCCCCAAAAAAATCAGCAACAGGTTTGGGCATTAGCTTTGAGCATGTAAAAGTTGCGCCAATGCTTCATCGACGCTGGCAATGGTGGCAAAGCGGTCGACCAGCACGGTTTCAGTATGCCGCTTTAGCTGCTCGGGGGTAAAGAGGCTGCCGTCCGGGTGATGCATCGGGAAAGTGAGCGTGGCTTCGGTCACAAACGTCACTTTATAGCCCAGATCCGAGGCGACGCGGGTGGTGGTTTCACAGCATTGCTCGGTGCGAATGCCGCTGATAATCAGATGGTCGATCTGGCGTTCACGTAACCAGGCATCCAGGCCAGATTCGGTCAGCGCATTATGCACTCGCTTTTGCACCGTAACGTCAGCCTGATGGCTCAGAAACGGCAGGCGTTTCACATACCCAGACGCCAAAGAGAACGGCCCCTCAGGCGAGACATGGAACACGTCGACCAGCGGCACCCCTTGCTGCTGGCAACCTGTGATCAGGCGCGTCAGCGCCTGTTGAAACGCAGGCAGATCGTCTTCCTGCCAGAACGGGCGATGCTGAAAGGATTGTTGAACATCGATGATCAATAGTGCGCTACGTGACATTTTCGGCCCTCCTAAATTTGGTGTAAGACCATACTGCTCTTGCGGAAGGCTAGAAAGAAGGTCAAAAACGGCCATCATGATGGCAACAACGGACGGGATGAGGCTGCATGACGTGGTGCCCAGACCCTATTGCTTGCAGCTATAGGCAGAGTTGCGGCACATAATATTTCTGTCATTAGGGCTCCCTATAGTGGCGTTGCTTTTTACCTTTGGGCAAAACCATCACCAGGGAATTCATAATATGCATAAATTACCGTCCCGCCTGGCACTGTTGGCCAGTTGCTTGGCATTTAGCACCACGCTATGGGCGCAGGCTCAGGAAGTTCCCGCCGTGCTGGCCGGGTACGCCGTATTACCGGTGAAGTCCAGCGTCACGGCCCCCCAGGATGCACCAACCGATCTGCAACAGAGCGGTAAATACACCAGCGGCAAACGCATCACCGAACTGGGCAGCGTAGCGGGGAAATCTGCGGATCGGCTGACCGGCATCGGGCTACCCATCAATGGCCAGCCGTTGCAGGGGCACTCCGGTATCAAACACATGCCGGATGGCACCTACTGGGTGCTGACCGACAACGGTTTTGGCAGCAAGGCCAACTCGCCGGATGCCATGCTGTATCTCAACCATTACCGTATCGACTTCAAGGAAGGTACGGTAACGCCGCTAAAAACGCTGTTCCTGCACGATCCCGATAAAAAGGTCCCGTTCCATATCGTCAATGAAAGCACCGAAAAACGTTACCTGACCGGCAGCGATTTCGACCCGGAAAGCTTCCAGTTTGCCGACGATGCCCTATGGATCGGCGATGAATTTGGCCCTTACCTGATTAAAGCGGATCTGAACGGCAAGGTGCTGGCGGTGTTTGATACCCAGGTTGACGGCAAGGTAGTGAAATCGCCGGATAACCCGACGCTGACGCTGCCAGGTGCGCCGGACGGCAAGCAGAACTTCCAGGTCGCGCGCTCCAAGGGCTTTGAAGGAATGGCGGTATCACCGGATGGCAGCAAGCTGTATCCCCTGCTAGAAGGGGCGCTGTGGGACGGCGAACAGTTTGAGAACGTGGCGGGCAAACGCTACCTGCGGGTGCTGGAGTTTGACGTCAAACAGCAGGCATGGACTGGCCGCAGCTGGCAGTACGTGTTGGAAGACAATCAGAACGCCATCGGTGATTTCAATATGATCGACGCCAATCATGGGCTGGTGATCGAACGTGATAATGGTGAAGGCACCGCCGATAAAGCCTGTGCGGCAGGCGCGCCAACGGATAACTGCTTCAGCCAGACCGCCAAATTCAAACGGGTCTACAAAATAGCGTTTTCCGATGCCAACGTCGGCAAACCGGTAGAAAAACTGGCGTATATCGATTTGCTGAACATTCAGGATCCGCAGAAGCTGGCGCGCAAACCGCTGAATAACGGCGTGCTGACCTTCCCGTTCTTCACTATCGAGAATGTCGACGTGGTGGATGGCAGCCATATCATCGTGGGGAACGACAATAACTTCCCGTTCTCTTCCAGCCGCGAACCCAACGTGGCGGATGATAACGAATTTATTTTGCTGGATGTGAAAGGCCTGCTGCAGCCGTAAAATTCTCATTTATCGCCAAGCCTTCTCCTAATTTGGTGGGGGCTTTTTTATTCCGATGATGAAGAAATACGTTAAGCGATCCCGCTTTTTGAGGAGCATAGTAGATATAGGACACGGTCATTTTCAGGTAAGCATATTAATAAAACGTTACTTTCAATCTTGCCGCTTCAGGTTGGCTTTCTGGTAGTCTGCTCTGGGCGTTTTACACTATGTCGCCATTTGCATTGCGAATAATGGCACCAAGGATTGAAGGTGGGAAAATGTCTCGTGTCAGTACCGAAAGTATTATTGCGAAATTAAATTCGTTAGCTATTGCTATTCCTTTGGAGATTTTGATTGCGTGGGAGTCTAGTGATGAGGCCTGGTGTTTAAAGGACGTGCATAAAAAGCCTGTGTATGCCAATGCCAGATATGGCCTATTGCTAAAACCGGAAGGAAATGGGAGACCTTCTGCACTAGCCCCTTTTAAGCCCTTTATCTCCATCCATGACCAACGCGTTATCGATGAGATGAGGAAGATTGAGGCAGTAGGGATCCTCCCTATCGATAGCAAACGCATATTCAGCGTGTTTTATTGTGAACGCATGCCCTACTACGACAAACAGGCTCACTGCTCCGGTATTATCAGCCATATCAAACCCCTGCACTCCATCACGCCGCGTTTTTTTATCTCTGGTGATGGCATCGGTAAGTTAACCGTTGCTTGTCCCTCCGAGATTTTATCCGCTAAGGAGTGGGTCGTGGCTTTTCTGTTGTTACAAGGCATGGCGGAGAAAGAGATTGCCGGTATTCTCAACAGAACGCTGAGAACGGTAAAGTTCCATAAAAGTAACATTCTGGCGAAAGTCCATTGTGAAACCACCAGGGAATTTATATTTTTTGCCAGAAAGAAGCAGTGGCAATTCTATATTCCACCATTATTTTCTAAACCCTGTTATATCATCCGTTAATCATCTTGCTAAAACTGTACCTTTGGTACAGTTTATTGTTTGCACTTCAAGAGTATGCTCGCTTTCATCATCTGGCATCCCAGTTGATATCTCAATGACATGGATGAGAAGAGGTCATACAATGAGTTATGCAAGCAATCTTGATTTTCCCATATTAATTGTTTCTGTACGCGATAATAAAATACAGGTCGATGATAGCTATCATGCGATAAAGGAGGTGCTGGCATTAAATAACTACCATTTTATCCACGCTGAAACCAATGAAACGGCCCTGGCGATGGCCAGAAAAGAAGCGGGTATCGGTTGTATCATTATTAATGAGTGTGATGGGGCTAACCTGGGTGAGGGTTCTCCCATTATCAAGGAGATTATTCGGGTGATCCGCGCTAAAAACAGCCGGGTGCCCATCTTCTTTTCGTCAAGTGTCCCTCTGTTAGGGCGTTTATCGACGGAGGTGATCCAAGAGATCCATGAGTACATCAACATCAGCGAAGATACGCCCAAGTTTATTGCTGGCCGCATTCATCTGGCTATACGCCAGTATATTGAGAACCTGCTGCCGCCTTACTTCGCCGCGCTAAAAAGTTACGCGTTAGACAGCCCTTACTATTGGGATTGCCCGGGGCATCAAGGGGGCGTTGCCTACCTGAAGCACCCGGTAGGCCGTGAGTTTATCAATTACTTTGGCGAAAACCTGATGCGGGCAGACATCGGTATCTCTACGCCGGAAATGGGGGACTGGCTTGAACATAAGGGAGCGCCGGGCGAATCGGAAACGCGAGCTGCCAAACTGTTTGGCGCGGACCAAACCTTCTATGTGACAGGGGGCTCATCCCAGTCTAACCAGATAGTGGGTCACTCAATTGATTTAAAAGATAAAATCATCCTGGTTGACCGCAATTGCCACAAGTCCGTCAACCATGAGCTGACCATCACCCAGGCGAAACCCGTCTATTTCCAGCCTGCGCGTAATGGGCTCGGCATTATTGGCTTGATCTCTCCCGATCAGTTTGAGGCCAGCGCGATCCAGCAAAAAATCGATGACAGCGTGCTGGCTTATGAGGCGGAAGACCGCTGCCCCGCTTATGCCATCATCACTAACTGCACTTACGACGGTCTGATTTATGACGTCACTGCCGTCACCCAAAAGCTGGCCAAGTCGGTACCCCGGATCAAATTTGACGAAGCCTGGTATGCCTATGCGAAATTCCACCCCCTGTATCAGGGGCGGTTCGCCATGGATGTCCCCGAAGATAAAGACAACGGCCCAACGCTGTATGCCGTGCAATCGACACACAAGATGCTGGCGGCCTTTTCCTCGGCCTCGATGATACATATCCGCAATTCCAAACGTGCCCCGGTGGATTACGACATTTTCAATCAGGCTTTTATGATGCACGGCACCACGTCACCGTTCTATCCGATCATTGCCTCGATGGATGTGGCGACCGCTATGATGGAGGGGCAAGCCGGTAAGACATTGGTCGATGAAGCTATTCACGACGCTATCAGCTTCCGCAAGACGCTGGTGACCGTCGCAGACAAGCTCAAAGCGGAAAAAAGTGACAAGGGATGGTTCTTTGATGTCTGGCAGTCGAGCACGTTGCTGCAGGAGGGCAAAAAGGTTCCCTTCACCCAGGTTGCTGACGAGGTGCTAGCCACCGATCCCACCTGCTGGCAGCTGCGAGCGGGAGAGGCATGGCACGGCTTCGGCGACTTGCCGGAGGGTTATGCGATGTTGGATCCCATCAAGGTCACCATTACCTGCCCTGGGCTGAACGCGCAAGGAAAGATGAATGTTTTCGGTATCCCCGCGCCGGTAGTGGCAAAATTCCTGGATACCCAGCGTATTATCCCGGCCCGCAACGGTGACTACACCATTCTGGTGTTATTTGCATTGGGTTCTACCCAGGGCAAATGGAATACCCTGATCGACATGCTGATGATATTTAAACATCACTATGACGAGAATACCCCGCTGACCTCGGTGCTTCCGCAGGTTGCGGCCAGTTCCCCCATCTATCGCAACATGGGCATCGGCGATTTATGCCGGTCGATCCATCAGGCGAATATCGAACTGAAAATTGCCGAGCTTTTGGAGCTTGCCTGTTCTGCAGAGGCCATCCCCGTTCTTACCCCCTCCCAGGCCTACCAATGCCTGATCTCCGACCAAACCGAGCAGGTCAAGGCTGCCGACATAAGCAACCGCACGCTGGGCGTGATGATAACCCCTTACCCACCTGGCATTCCGCTCATCATGCCGGGTGAAAAGGTGACGTCAGAATCACGGGCCATCGTCGATTACCTGGTGGCCTTGCAGACCTTCGGCCTGCGCTTCCCCGGCTTTGAACATGAACTGCAGGGTGTGGAAGTGGATGAGAACGGCACTTATTGGGTGCGGTGCATAAAAGAAACGCCTGCCAGCGCTTCCATACGTTAATTGGCCCGCGCTTTATCCCCATGGGTGCGATCCGCACCCTCTTCAATATGTGTATCAACGCAATAATGATGGGAAATATCATGGCTTCTGTTAATACTGCCTCCGTGAAAAAAATGGGGTTGGTCGCCCTGACGTTGGTGACCGCCTCTAACATGATGGGATCCGGGGTCTTTATGCTGCCAACCAATCTGGCGGGCATCGGGTCTATCTCTTTATTTGGTTGGGTGATTACCATTGTCGGTGTGATTGCCCTGGCTTTGGTGTTTGCCAAGAACAGCATGGTGACACCGCGTGATGGCGGCATTATTGCCTATGCCAGCGACGCGTTTGGGCCATTTATTGGCTTTCAGACCACCATCTGTTACTGGATCAGCGCCTGGGTGGGTAACGTGGCGCTGCTGGTGGCGGGTGTGGGTTACCTGAGTTATTTCCTCCCCGTTCTCAAAGATCCGCTTGTCAGCTCGATCACCGCCATTGTTATCCTCTGGGGGTTTATCGCTCTGGCTTCTTTGGGGGCAAGGGTGGCCGGGCGCTCCCAATCATTCACCGCCTGCTGCATGCTGGTGGTGGTATTGGGCATCGGTTTTATTGGCTGGTTCTGGTTCAAACCCGCGTTGTTCACCGAAGTTTATAATGGCACCAAGGGTAGCGACGCTTCGGCGATCCTCTCCGCCGCGTCTTTGGCTTTGTGGGGCTTTCTGGGTGTGGAATCCGCAGTGGTGTCCAGCGGACAGGTGGAAAACCCCGAATCCACCGTGCCCAAGGCGACGGTATTGGGGTTGCTGATTGCCGCCGTGTGCTATGTCACCAGCTGTTCGGTGATTATGGGATTGGTACCGCATAGTGAATTGGTGAATTCCGCCGCCCCCTTTGCCGACGCCGCCCGTTATATGTTTGGCGAATTCGCTGGGGAAGTGGTTTCCGCACTGAGCATAGTCGCCTGTTTCGGTTCGATCTCTGGCTGGCTGATCTTGCAGTCTGAAGCCCCAAAAGCTGGCGCGAAGCAGGGGCTATTCCCGAAATTCTTTGCCGTGGTGAACAAAAACGATGTACCGATGAAGGGGCTGATTTTCACCGGCGTGCTGATGACTGCGGTATTACTGTTCACGGCTTCGCCTAATCTGGCAAAACAGTTTCAGGTGATTGTGCTGATGTCGGTGTTCGCCTCTTTACTGCCCTATATCTATGCGCTGGTCGCGCTACCGATCATCATGGTGGCCAAATCCTTGAATAAGGGCGGGGGCTTCATTTTCTACTGCACGTTGGCGGTGATTGGCATTCTCTACAGTCTGTTTGCCCTGTTCGGATCGGGAGGCAATGCCATGTTCTGGGGGGTATTGATGATGATGCTCACCATCCCGCTATATGCACTGGTTGCCGCAAAACGCAGCAAAAGTGGGATCAAAACACTGTACCTGGATAGCGAAGAGTTGCCGTAAAAAACAGAAAGCGCGGTAACAATGAAGGCGTTACTGCAACAGTGAATGGCTCTTTTATCTCAAAGCCTTCTCCTTGGTGGGGAGGCTTTTTATGACGGTGACAAATAAAATACAGCGAATCACCCCTTTTCGGGAGATATAAGACCCTGCCAGTATTAGTTGTTCATTTTAATTAAACGCGTTACGTTCAATTTTGTGTAATATCCTGGCGGTGAGACTACACGGCAATTCTTCATACCGCCGTTATTTGTCAAACCTTGCTATATCATCAGGTAATAGTCCCATCATAAAATAGTCCCTTTGCGACTATTCAGACTACTGGCAAGGTCCGACAGTAAGGCTAGAACATTGTTCTAATAAGATTAGTGGCGGATCTGTGCCAGCTCGTCTTCAGTCAGACCGGTCATTTTCATGACGGTGTTGCGATCGAGACCGTTCTGCAGCATGGTACGGGCAATTTTCAGCGTAGCATCGCGCTCGCCTTCTGAATGCCCTTCCTGCCGACCAAGCTGAATACCCTTCTCAATGCCCTTCTGTTCAAGCTGTTGTGCGATGGTCATCAGTGTGTCCCCATGTTGCGGCACTCGCTGTGCCAGTTGGCGTACAAAGGCTTCGGCGTCTGACGTTTCGCCCGCCTGTACAATATAGTGTACCAGCGATACTACCTGTGATGAAGAGAGATATCCGGCCAGTAGGATGGGAGCGAGCCTGTCCACCAGTTCTGCCAGATCCCGATGATGAATGTGCTTCTGCAGTAGTGTCAGAGCCGCCATGCTGCGATGGCCTGCGATTTCGTCATCAGGGATGACGGTGACATCGACAAGCGGAAAAGCAGCGCTGTAAAGTTTACCGGCCAGCTCTGGGTTAGCAAACTCATTCAGCCACCGGGTGGAATAGGGATATGGGCTGCGCTTACCGGTATAGAATAGCATCGGTATTACCAGAGGCAGTTTTTTGTGGCCCGCCTCCAGATGGCGCTGCATGGCCGCTACTGCGTACCTGATGAGCCTGAAAGCCATGTGCTGATCCGGGGTGGACTGGTGTTCGATGAGCACGTGGACATAACCGTCATCCCCAGCAGTGGTTTTCAGGCTGTAGAGCACGTCGCTGAAGTACTGGCGGAGGTTATCTTCCACAAAGGAGCCTGATTCCAGTTTCAGGGTGTTAAGGTCGCAGATGGCACGCAGCTCTGCCGGGAGGTGTAGTTCCATGAAATCACTGGCAACCTCGGGCTGGGTCAGGAACTGTCTGAATGTGGCATCGTGGGGCGTTGGCGTGTTGTTTTTCTTTTTCATTATCATCATTTCACTCCGATACTGATTTTAAGCTGACGTTATTATTTTTCGCATATCTCTCCATTGATTTATCTGAGGCAAGCTCCGGCGAACCTGTATTCAGGACATTTATTAATTCACCGATGTTTTTATTAAGATATGAAATTAATTCAGATTTTGTTTGTGGCATACCCATAAAGAATCCCCTCTCTTTTTTAGCATAGATCCCGTGAAGGCATTACAGGGTGTAATTATGTACCACCGACCACTACAGGGGAATAAGTATTAGAGACGTCACGGTTCTTTCAACCAACTATGCTCCTACGGTCGAATATGTTTGCCCCGAAAAATTCAGAAAAACAGCCACATCGTCATCAATCTGAATAATTTTCGCCAAAGGTGCAGCTTATTCCCGCACTTCTATTGTGTGGTTAACAAAAATGATGGGCCGGTTAGGGGGGATTTTTACTGGCGTGCAGATGATCGTGGTATTACTGACCACGGCTTCGCCTAATCTGGTAAAACAGTTACAGGTCATTGTTATGCGTTGGTTGCCGCTAAACGCAGCAAAAGCGGGATCAAAACGTTGTACTTGGATAGCGAGGAGTAGCCGTAAAAAACAGAAAGCGCGGTAACAATTTTCGCTTTCGGCATCGGAGCCGGAAAACGCAAACTGTGCCGCGCCTAGTTAGCAGCAGTAGCGATTAATGCACTGCCTGTGGGGCTTGCCAGTTTTCGTGATAGATATGTACGGCTTGCTCTTGCGTGGTAGTGCGATCGCCGGTCAGGCGGTAGGCCACGGTGAAGGCAAAATCAAACGCGGCCCCCAACCCTTGGCCACTGATCAGATTGCCATCTTCCACAACCCTTTCAGCCACGTAGGTACCATCTTCGATCTCCTGATGCAGATCGCCAGAACAGACATAACGGCGGCCTTGCAGCAGTTTGTTGGCAGCCAGTACGCGAGCAGAACACAGCGGGCAGATCAGCTTGGCAGCACGATCGTGGCGGCGGATAAACTCCACGACCAGCTCGTTTTCCGCCATTGCGGCGGTAGCCTGCGGCCCACCGGGGATCACCACGGCATCGTACAGTTGGTCCATGCGGCGTTCCAACAGAGCATCGGCAAACATACGTATCTGGTGATAGCTGCGCAGCTCCAGCCTATCCTGGCAGGACAGCAGCTCTACCTCTATCTCCATACGACGTAACACGTCGATCACGATAACCGCCTCGGCCTCTTCAAATCCTTCGCTCAGCAGGACGGCAACTTTCTTGGTCATAGCATCTCCAGCAATGTACGGGTTAATAACCCGGGCTCGGCTAGGGTAGCAGATTAAAGGCGGGAGTTTTGTGCGGGAGAGCAAGTGTACGAAGGGGATCGCGGAAACATGAATTCCCTCTTAGCAGCTAGGGGGATTCGCGCTATAATCTGCGACTTGCTTCCTAGTTCTAGAGGAAGATCCTCGTCCCCGGTGGGGCGGCTGGACTTCAAATCCAGTTGGGGCCGCCAGCGGTCCTGGGCAGGTTCGACTCCTGTGATCTTCCGCCAAAGCTCCTCTTTTCATGTCAATTCAAGTCTATTTTTTTCATTAAAAACCAACGGTTAACTTGAAATTACCCTCTTCTGATGTCAACCTATGTCTATTCAAATCTACCCCCATTTAGGGGTGTTTTTGGGGGTTGAAAAGTACCCCTAAAAACTGATACCCCCAGAAGGAGACGCAATGCCCTTGACTGACATAAAGGTGCGTACAGCCAAACCCAAAGACAAGCCCTATAAGCTCACCGATGGCGGCGGCCTATATCTGTTAGTGAATACCAATGGTTCACGTTACTGGCGTTTGAAGTACCGGGTGATGGGGCGTGAAAAGCTGTTATCGATCGGTGTCTATCCAGATGTATCCCTGGCAGTGGCGCGCCAGAAAAGAGATGAGGCAAGGCGGGTTCTTGCTGAAGGGAATGATCCTGGTGCGGTAAAGAAAGCAGAAAAACAGGCTAAAAAAATCGCGTCGGAAAACACCTTCGAAGCGATTGCCCGTGAGTGGCACAAAGCCAAAGCTGATCGTTGGTCACTGCGTTACCGTGATGAAATCATTGATACCTTCGAAAAGGATATTTTTCCCTATATTGGGTTGCGACCTATTGCGGAAATTAAGCCGTTAGAGTTGCTAGAAACACTCAAGAGAATGGAAAAGCGCGGTGCATTGGAAAAGATGCGTAAAGTGCGCCAGCGCTGTGGAGAGGTATTCCGCTATGCAATTATTACTGGCCGTGCCGAGTACAATCCCGCCCCTGATTTAGCGGGTGCCTTGGCCGTACCTAAGAAAGAGCACTTTCCGTTTTTAACCGCGCAAGAACTGCCTGCATTTTTACAGGATTTAGCGGGGTATACAGGTAGTATCATCACTAAAACCGCTACTTACTTAATAATGTATACCGGTGTTAGAACTCAGGAGCTTCGTTTTGCCCGTTGGCAGGATATCGATCTTGATAAAGCTATGTGGGAAGTTCCGGCAGAGCATATGAAAATGCGCCGCCCTCACAAGGTTCCGCTATCAAGGCAGGCTGTATCCTTACTGAAACAACTCAAGCCAATAACAGGTCATTACCCTCTGGTTTTCATTGGCAGGAACGATCAGCGTAAACCGATCAGCAAGGAAAGCATTAATCAGGTTATTGAGCTTTTGGGCTACAAGGGCAGGCTTACCGGACATGGTTTCAGGCACACAATGAGTACCATCTTGCATGAGCAGGGCTATGACTCTGCCTGGATCGAAATGCAATTGGCCCATGTAGATAAAAACGCGATTCGTGGTGCCTATAACCATGCGCAATACCTGGATGGCCGCAGAGAAATGATGCAGTGGTATGCGGATTACTTATCTGATAAAAAGGGTAATTAGTAAATGAGTTTTTTTAAAATAAAAAATACTGATTCTCTTTTACGAGAATATTACCAATTATCAGAGGCAGCAGAGATAATTGGGTGTGATGAAAAAGATATCCTTTGGTTTGGGCGGCATAAGGGTATAGAACTCTGTATGGAGTTCTATGATGATGACCTGGATGTATCCAATGGGTTAAGCTCTAATATTAATAACGATGATTTATTAGCTGCAATAAATTCATTACCAAAGGATGAGGCTGGCTATCACCTTTTATCTGAAAATTGTGCTTTAAGGCTGCCCTCTGGAGAGGTCAAGTATGATGAAGATGGTAATTTGATATGTCATATAAAAGGATTGCTTGCAGTTAGTGATATTTATAAAGAACTATATATTAAACATGAAGGCCAACCTGAGTATTGGCCTGAGGATTTCACTCCCTCTGGAATGGCTTATCTTGATTTCCCTATAAAGTTATTTATTAACTATAATGAAAGGGAGAATTACTTTTTACTAGATACCCTATGGATTACGAAGAAAGAAATAGGGAGTTTTTTAAGAACCGTAGAAGAAGATAAAAAAGCGAAGAAGACAGAGAATAGTTATAAATCACAGTCTGAAGCGCAAAAACAGAAACATGCTGTTCCTAGGGTCGAAATCCTTATGGCCGTTATCGCTTTGTATCACCGTGATATGAAGTTAAGAAGAGAAAGTCCTACAGCTGTAACTGACCACCTTTTTAAGCATGCGGCTGAGTTCTGGCCAGAAAAAGGCGAACCTCCATTAAGCTATGACACAATCGTCAGCCTTTTGCGAAAGAGCATGAAGGGAGTTCTTTAACATTTAATTAACAATGATGGTGACTAATGAGTCTGACTCTCTGATTCTTTAGTCACATTTTAATACCTGACATCATGTGATTAAATTTTCCGTATTGAGGCCAGTTGACCTGCACAGACGGAGAATGAAAAATGACTTTTACCGATGAGTTTACAATCGCACATCGTCCCCCCATGGATGCTCTAATTGATATGAAGTTTATTACATCAGACTGTCTTTTAAGCGATAAGTGGATTTATCGACTCATATCCCAAGAGCGATTTCCACGCCCAATAAAATTAGGTCGTATGTCGCGCTGGCGTGCGGCTGATTACTATTCCTGGCGTGATAATTTAGAGAAAAAATCATCTTCGGAGTATGAAAAAGAAAGATTGAAAGCAAAGGGGATAAGAAAAGGGATACATTAAATATAATAACTTGGCGACAAAATAGCCGCCAAGTTTAATTTATTAACCCTTAGGTTCAATGCCACGGCGTTTTAATTCCTCTCTGGCTAATTCTTTAAACCAGTTTCCGAGGCTCATTTCGTCTTTGGCAGCTTCAGCGTTTAACTGTTCCCTCAGATCTGGCGGGATCCTGATCTGAAAGGTAGGGGAAAAACCTTCACCTTTTGGACTTTTATCTCGTTTTGCTGTTGACATGTACGTACTTAACCTCTTAGTATCACTCTCGTTATGTACGTACACTAACACGGTGTACGGATTAAAAACAACGGCTCTGTACAGTGCGTCAACACTGCCAGAGCCTGACCATCAACGTAAAGTGAGAGCAACGCTATGGCTACATCAAAGTGTACCTACATCTTTGCCGCAATCAACCGCACCCAGCGCAAAATCCGCCCGGTGATGTTACGTATTACCGCCGGTGATGAACGCAGCGCCCGCCGCCAGTTGGCCGGGGATTATGTGCTGCTGTTTGCAGGCCGCCTGCCACAAGGGGGCTGTCATGCGTGAGTTACCGCAGTATGGCGAACGCTATCGGCATCACCAGGGCAGAACGGTGCGCATCCTCAACCTGCAACGGGCCCGTGAGGCGATTTCCCGTCTTAATCCTGAGTTCGCTTATGAAGTGATTTTTGAATATGAGTCATCCGGCAAAGTCACCACTATGCCGCTGGCGTGGTTTGTCGAGGTCTACACCAAGATCACCGAGGCTCCCCCCTTGGTTACCGGTCGCCTAGACCTGTCGCGTTTGCCCTCGTCGGTTAAGGTGGTGTATTGCCGCCGCCATTGGTCGGCAGAACGGCCCTTGCCCCAGCACGACGACACCCATTATTCACGTTACTTGTAAGACGTAATCACCTTTCATTTTAGATGTAGACGGACATAAAAATCATGACTTCATTACATGGGCAACCCTGCGCCCAGGGCTGCGCTTTACCGCAATCTGGCGTTTATCTGGCTTACGGCATGACCGAGGATGCCTTTGAAAAATTAAATCGGGCTAAACAAGCGTGCTCCCTGCTGGATATGTTGTTCGCCGGTCAGGCCGAATCACGGGTTTTCCCAAGCGCGATCACCACCCAGGAAATGGCCGCGATGGTGGCCTACCTGTCCGAAGACTTGGCGTTTATTCACAAACAATGTGCGGCGATGGCCGGGGAGATAGCAGCATGAAACTGAGTCTGGATAAGGGCGGTAATTCCTGTATTCCGTTGGAAGTGCGTACCGCGCTGTTTCGTCGGGCGGTGGCCGAAGCCTATATCGCGACCTGCTCCGCACAGGGTAAAGCGCTGGATCACACGTTGGACGGCGTACAAATGCAGATAGCCAAAGAGATAGAGGCGGTGTTCGTGAAACTCCACGGTATCGATGAAGGGATGGAGATTGCCTGCTCCCTGTTGGGCGACATGGTGGCCCCCGATATCCTGCTGTCGGCACCCCAACTGACGGTGCAGGGCTGCAACATCCTGGGGGAAATGTTCGGGGTGATTGTGACCCCGTCCAGTCCTTCACCGACCGTGCATTAAGGGGGAGCCGATGCCAATACAACCTGTAACACAGGCCAAACAGGCCGCCCGAGGACGTTGGGCGGCTATCTTGCCGGTCTTGGGCATTACTGTCCCCCCTAACGGCCAGCATGGGGCTTGCCCGAAGTGCGGCGGCACCAAGCCGTTCCGCTTTGACGATAAAAACGGGGACGGTCGCTGGTACTGCAACCACTGTGAACACGGCGACGGGCTGGACTTGGTCGCCCTGGTTCACGGCCTGAGCATTGGGCAGGCCGCCAAAGAGGTGGCCGACGTGTTGCAACTGAGCAGCGTCCAGGCACAACCCACAGCGCCCGCCAGGAAAGAAGCCGCCAAGAGCGCGTTACCGATGGCGACCACCGTGGCCCAGTGGCTTTCTGCCTGTAAGCCAGGGCAAAGCGATTACCTGAGTGGCAAGGGCTTTGTCGACCTGCCGCACCCACTGACCACCACGGCCCGTAAAAGCGGCGGTGTGGACTTTCTGCCCGGCTCCCTGGTGCTGGAGCTGACCGACATCGAGGGGAATGTGACCGGGGCGCAGTTGATTTCTCCGTCAGGGGATAAGCGGCTGTTACCGGGCACGGTGCAAAAGGGGGCGTTTATCGCCCTCAGTGAGCCTCCAGGCTGCGATATGCCGCCGGTGCAGGTGATTATCACCGAAGGGTATGCCACCGCGCTGACGGTGGCCCAGCTTGCGCAGGGGTGGACAGTGGCGGCCATTTCCGCCAATAACCTGCCGAACGTGGCGCAGGCGTTACGCACCCGCTGGCCGGACGTCCGTATCCTGATTGCCGGGGATAATGACTTTTACGACGGCAGGGAGAACACCGGCAAAATCTGGGCAGACAAAGCCGCCAACGCGGTGAACGGCTACGTCACCGTGCCACCGACCCGCCACAAGGCAGACTGGAATGATTTTGCCCGCGACAACGGCACCGAACAGGCCAAAGAGGCGTTTCGAGAGGAAACCGTACAGTGTGGTAAAACGGCGGTGAAGTTGCCGCAGGGGTTCCGGCTGACCCAGGAATACCTGTGGTTTGATAAACAGGTGCAGAAGTCCGACGGTGACACCGAAATCCGCAACATCAAAATCAGTAATCCGCTGCGGGTGACGGCCATCACCTGCGACGCTGACGGCGGCAACTTTGGCCGCCTGCTGGAATGGGAGGACACCTACGGCCAGCCGCGCAAGTGGGCCATGCCCATGGAAATGTTGAGCGGCAGCGGGGAAGAGCTGCGCCGTATCCTGCTGGTGAACGGCTTGTCCTACATCAGCACCACCGGCGAGGCCCGCGCCCGGCTGATGGAGTACATTTCACTGTGCAAGCCGCAACGGAAGGTCACCTGCGTGAACAAGACCGGCTGGCACGGTGATGTGTACGTGTTACAGGATGAAGTGATCGGCGAAGGGGCCGAGGCGGTGATATTGCAGACCGCCAGCGTCCAGGGGAAAGACTTTCGCGTGGCCGGGACGCTGGAAGACTGGCAAGAGCAGGTAGGACGCTACTGTGTGGGTAATTCCCGCGTGGCGTTTGCGGTGAGTCTGGCGTTTGCCGCCCCGCTGTTGCGTCTGGTGGGGATGGACGGCGGCGGTTATCACCTCAAGGGGGAGTCCACCGACGGCAAGACCACCACCATGAAAGCGGCGACCTCAATCTGTGGTGGACCGGATTACTGGCATACGTGGCGCTCGACCGGTAACGCTCTGGAAGGCACCGCCAGCCGCCGCAACGATGCGGCGATGATGCTCGATGAAATCCGTGAGGTGGATGGCCGCGAAGCCGGAAACATTGCCTATATGCTGGCGAATGGCCAGGGCAAAGGCCGGGCGGGAACCGATGGGGAGTTACGCGCCCGCAAACAGTGGCGGCTGTTGTTTTTCTCGACCGGGGAACTGTCGTTAACCGAACATGCCGCCCGTGCCGGTGAACGTACCTTTGCCGGGATGGAAGTGCGTATGCTGCAAATCCCGAGCGATTCCGGCAAGTACGGCGTGTTTGAAACCTTGCACGGCTTTGACAGCGGCAAGGCACTGGCGGAACACTTTGAGATTGCCACCGCGACGGTGTACGGCACGCCGTTCCGGGCCTGGTTGAAAGCCCTCACCGCCGACCTGGGCGGCATGGCAGCCCAAGCCAAGGCGATGCTCAAGGAGTATACCCGCCTGCTGATGCCGGAAGATGCGGGTAATCAGGTGGGCCGCGCCATCAACCGCTTTGCCCTGGTGGCGATGGCCGGGGAGTTGGCAACCCAACTCGGTATCACCGGCTGGCCGGAGGGGGAAGCCTTACGGGCCACCCAAACCTGTATGCAGGCGTGGTTAGGTGACCGTGGGCACAGTGCCAATCAGGAGGATATCGCCGCCCTGGAGCAGGTCAGGAGCTTCTTTACTGCCGGGCAATTCAGCCGCTTTGCCGATTGGCATAACGAAATGAACCGCCCCGGCAATATGGTGGGCTGGCGCAAGGTGGAGAAAGGCAACCATGCCACGCAGGTGGAGGCTTCAACCACCTTCTATGTGATGCCCTCGGGCTGGAAGGAAATCTGCAAGGGTTTTGATGCCCGCAAGGTGGCTCGGTTGTGCGCGGAGGCGGGTTTTCTGGTTCCGGCCAAAGACGGCAAAATGCAAACGGCCACCCGCCCGCCAGAGATGAGCGTCAAGAAGCTGTATGTGTTTACCAGTGAGGTTTTAGGCTAACCCTTTACGCGAGTCTTATTTTTAAGGGGTAACAGAGGTAACAGGGGTTACACCGTTGTAATTCCTGAATAAAATCTGTTACCCCTTCTCTTTTGGTTGGGGTAACAGGGGTAACAGATCCGTTCACTTTCCACCCTGTTACCCCGTGTTACCCCACCTGTTACCTCTGGGGTAACACAAAATCCCGTTATTAATCATTGTTGTAACCTCTGTTACCCCTGTTACCCCGCAAAATGAAGAGACACACACCGGAAAACGTCGAGAAGCCCTTTCTCTGGAGGGCGTCTTGCTGTGGGGTTCACCCGGTTCATGCCCTGAAAATGGGGGGCCGTTGTGTCGCGGGAGTGACAACCGGGTTCGATTGAGCGGTTGTGCCGGTTATCGGACACTGCTCACACAACATAACGGACTGGAGTTTTCCCCATGACAATCACCCTTACCCAGGTACTCGGCACCCGCTTAGTGAAAAAACAACCCGGCCTTGAGGAAGCCCGCGCGGCCTATCAGGAAAAGAAAGCCGAGCTGGACGACATCATTGAGGTTATCAAGGCCACCCAGGAGAAAAAGCGCACCGCCGAGGAACAATGCGCCTTTGATCATAACGACTGGCGCAAAACGTTCCGTCTGTCGCGGGGAACGCTAACCCAAGACCTGCAAGACCAACACACCCAGCGTGTGATCCAGCGTGAGCTGGTCAGTGAGTTTGAAGGGTTACTGGCCGAGCTGGAGGAAGAGCGGGAAGTGGCGATGGTGGGGTGTTGTGCTTCAGCGCGGTTGTATGAGGACCAACACCGCACCACCTTGCGCGCCTATACGGAAATGGCGCTGCATGATGCGATGGACAAAGCTGCGGTGTTGATCCGTGCCATTGCCCTACGTCAGCATGCCCTGGCGCAATTAAGTCATGATGAGTGCCATTTTCATAACAATAACCTGTGTGCGCGGTCAGCGCAGGATATCGCGATGCAGGAAGTCACGGAGGGCTTGCTGCAACGGGTGCAAAACTACCCGTTGAGCACGCAGGATGATGCCCAGCTTGCGTCCATCGGTCTTTACACGCCGAGTTTTAGCGGCCTCGACAGAAAACTGATCGACAACTCGGTGGCGCGTAACCAGTTGAGCATGAAGATCGCCGCCCGCAGAAAAGCGAAAGACGAGGCAGAAAAGGCAGAGAACGCGGAAAAAGTTGAAAAGGGGGCATAAACCATGATGCGTTGCCCTTTTTGCCGCAGTGGCTCGCATACCCGCACCAGCCGATATTTAACCGAGCAGACCAAAGAGGCGTATTACCAGTGTCAGAATATCGACTGCTCCAGCACCTTTAAAACGCGGGAAAGTATTGAGCATGTGATCCGACGGCCCTCGCCCCCGGTAACTGTTCCGGTACCGCCCCCACCGGAACGCCGGACGTTAAACCGTTACTCCAGCAATAATTGCCTACATTGATTAATCACACCCGCCTCTATCTCCCTGGAGGCGTTTTTTCTTATCTCCATGTTTGCCCTTTAGCGGCTTTTTTCCTGGCGGGCATCCCATTTTTGAGCGTGCATGCACAGAGTGCATGATTTTGCATGCGTATAATGCGTGTGGTTAGCCTATCTCGCCCCAGGGTTGGCGCGGCTTCAAGCCCTGCATGCAACTGCATGAAAAGCGATACATGAAGCGGGCAGGCGAGGCGGGGATAGCATTGCGCGTCAGGTGGTTTTAACAAAACTTAGTGTGGCGTTGGTTAAAAATAGATAGTATACTGTATAAATAAACAGTTTTTGGTGAGTTGACTTTCTTTAAACCACTTATAAAGTGGTGGCGAGAGATGCTTGTAACAGTTATAGTCATGGGGTGAGAATTGAGCTCTTCCCGATGATGGGGAGTAAATGAGGAGGCGAAAAAATGGCGTACTCAGCACTAGCAGTTGCCAATGCCTTCATTGAGAGGGCTAAACAAAGTAATATAAGAGATCTTACGCATATGAAGTTGCAAAAGTTAGTTTATTTTGCACATGCTTGGACTTTGGCTATTACAGGTAAACCTCTGTTGGATGAAAGCGTAATGGCATGGAAATTTGGACCAGTTATTCCGTCATTATATACTGAGTTCAGAAAGTACGGTTCTATGCCAATAAATACGCCTGCCACTTCTTTCGATATTAATAATGGTGGTGGTTGGTTCAACGTTCCTAATGTTGATGATCCTGCTATTAATGATATATTAGACGAAGTGTTTAACATTTATGGTAGTTATAATGCTATATTTCTTTCTAATTTAACACACTCAACTGGGTCTGCTTGGACTGAGACAAGGCATTTGCATCACGATGGAAGTAATATGGGGTTTGTTATTCCTAATGATGTAATTATGGGGTGTATGAAAAGCCAATTAGGTATTTAGGGATAGCTATTGGACGGTTTTTCGAAAGATGAGTTAAGAAAGCTGAGAGAAAAGGCTCTTAGTGATCTTAAAAAATTTAAAGAGGGAGGGGGTGCAAATGAATCTGCAACCTCTTCCTCTTCTGCGTGTGGTATTGGAGGGGCTAATGAAGAAGAGGCGACTGAAAGTAACGCTTCTTCTGGTGAAGCGGTAGAAATTCAGAAAATCGTTCTTGATGAAGAAGCTTTTTATGCACAAGACGCCGACCCTAATGCCCCTATTCTTGCTTATAAACGTTATTCTTTTGTTATTGAAGAGATTAAGAGAAAGAAAAGAGAAGGGCAGTTAGTTAAGTGGAAAATAAAAAGGCAAAAACAAGATCTGAAAATGCGCAAATATTATGCATCAAAAGCGTACAGATTTGTTTGGCTTTGGTCATTATTTCTATTTTCGATCATTACTCTAAAAGGCTTTTCTAAAATAGAAATAAAGTACTTGGATTTTGACTTCTCTTCAAGTTTTATTATTGAGGATAAAGTTACTATAGCACTTATTACTGGCGTTACTGTGAATATAGTTGCTGTATTTCTTGTTGTGATGAGAAATTTATTCCCAAATCATAAAGTGAATGACAAGAATAAACAAAAAAGTGAGGGTGAGGATGAAGATGATTCGCCATCTGAGCAGAAAGATAAAACCGCGACTGATTAGATGAGCTTATTTTTGTGATCTTGGCGAGATTTCACCCTTATATTTATTGAATGAACTTCCAGTAGGTGTATATATAGATAAAACCGGAAGTTTTTTTAATGGAGGGTGTAATGTGAAAAAAAATATCATAAAAATACCTAATAAACTGAATGTTAAGCTAGCTAATATTCACGGCCCTGTAGTAGCCGGGTGCTCTAAAAGATATAAAATATCAGATATATCTAATGGGTTGCTTGAACATATAGACATTTTTTTTACTGATAACGAGATAAGTTACTCAAAATTCATCATACCAAAGATAGATCAAGGTAAGTTTTCAAAAATAAATTTAGAGGGAGAGGAAGTTATAAGAAAAGATCTTCCTTTGGAAACGCATTATAATAGCTTTGATTCACCAAATTGGGGTGATCACAGTAATGGTACTCATACTGTAAACTTACCATACAAGAAATACCCTCGTGATTTCTATTCACCAAGAAACGTTGGGATAGAGATTTCTTTATCATCTATAGATAAAGAAAAAGGATACTGCATATTTAATTTTAAAACTAATGAGATTTTAGAAAGGAAAGATAAATTTTTTGATAAAAAAATATTTCAAAATCTTAATCTTTTACAAGAGAACACTTTTGGATGTGGTGTTGAGCCAGCAGATAAAAGCATCAATGAATATATTAAAATATTAAATATTGACTGGCAAATATTACCCCCTGGAGAACGTGAGACGTTTATAAATTCAATTCTTAGAGGAAGAGTTCCGTCTAGTAAGGATAGTGATGTTGCTCAAAAGAGATATGACTTCTTTAATGCATTGAAACCTAAAAGTATAATTGTTGGGAGTAGTGGGTTCATGCGCTATTTTGGCGCTTTAATTGAAGATGACTTGGTTGTTTTTGAAAATATTGAGTATGGAAATGCTATTTATATATTTTATGATGCTTGGGAAGCGTTAAGTCATAGATCACGTACTGAGTTACTATCAGGTAGGTTTGGGGAGAATTTTGATAGAATTATTCATGCGGATGGTTGGGAAGACGCTGTTAAAAATATAGTTAGTAAAAAAAGGAAAAAATAAAATCCCTAAAGCGAGGGCGTAATTATGCTCTCGCTTATCTGAGTTTATATATTCAAGTCCATAGGATTTTTTTAATTATAAGCCTTAAACCACCTCCTAGGGAGGTGGTGATTGAACCTGTGAGGCTCTAAATAGCTGCGCTTAATTGTGCTACACCTTGCATCAGGCCTTGCTACGCTTGGGTTTTCTCTTTGCTGGTAAAGGGAGCCAGTCACTACACAGCTTCAGCAGCTACTGCTGTTCACTGGACAAGCATCACCCGAAATCGACAACTGGAGTGGTATTAGGCGCAGTTATTTAGCCTGAAGGAAACCCATGCCGGAATATTTCACTTTACTCACCACAAGTAAGAGGAAATCACCAACATGGGTTTATACAGGAGTTCATCACATGTGTTCTGGCGTTGCAAATACCACCTGGTTTGGACCCCGAAGTACCGATTTAAAATACTTCGAGACAAGGTAGGGAAGGAGCTGTACCGGACGATTTACATTCTGTGCAACATGAAGGATTGCGAGACTCTTGAGCTAAATATTCAGCCTGATCATGTTCATCTGGTGGTGATAGTGCCACCTAAACTGTTGATATCTAAGTTGATAGGCGTCCTGAAAGGACGCAGTGCTATTCATCTTTACAACCGTTTTCCGCATATACGAAAGAAACTGTGGGGCAATCGTTTTTGGGTAAGGGGATACTTTGTCGATATGGTTGGAGTAAACGCAGAAATAATCAGGCGATACTTGAGGCATCAGGATAAGAAGGACCAAGAGATCGAACAGCAAATAGAGTTGTTACAGGATTAACTCGGATATTACCCCCTTCTAGGGGGCGTCGTGTAAAGCCACCTCCTCAGGAGATGGTCTTTTACTCAGCTCAATAACATGGTTATTTACCACCAGTTATATAATGGTATGCTTCGCTATTATAATCAAATCTCTCTTGTGATTTTGATGATTATATGCATAGAGGTGGTTTGTAAATAGTTACTTCTTTCGTATTACCATTTCCATATTTTGTCTGTTAACTGCGTGGGAAATTTATTTTTGGTGGTATAATTGGGGGTGCTTTTATTTTTCTATTTGAAAAAATCATTATTTTACAATTGGTTATTTTTGATTATGGACTCCTGTGATCGCCGAAAAGCACCTTAGGAAAAGATAGCAACAATGACAATGAGCGTATCAGACGCCGCGGTATACCGGGATGGGGCGGAGGGTAGCGGTGAGACTGTCCCATGCTTGAACCTCTGAAGTCACAATACGCATCCCCTTTTTTCTGAGTACCGCCACGTCGGCTGCGATTCGCTGCATACCGAACCAAAACAGACCATCCAGCGCCGTTACCGCGAGTCCGTTCTCAAGCGCCTTTTTAAGCCGCTCGCGCGGCATTTTTATCTCCCTGGCTATCTCCCGGTAAGGCTCTGCGGTTTCGCCTGACGATACTTCCCTGCGAATGCGGGTTGACAGACGGTATTGAAATTCATCCGGTACCTTACTTAAATCTGACTTCACGCTGTAAACACAGCCAAAACGCTTGCCGTTGAACACTGCGCTTTTCTGACTGAGTTGCAGTTCATCACGCAGCTCGGCAATCAGTTGTGGGGCACGTACCAACAGCAGACGAAAAGGCAGTTCAAAGCTGGTGACATAATCCACATTCAGCAATGCGATGCGCAGACGCTCGATACTTCCAGCCCGCACCTGGCGGCATTCTTTGAGGACTTCAGCCCATTGCTGCGCAATACGCGGCGTTTCATTAACTTCCGCGAAGCTATATTTTTCAATCTGGTAATCAATACGTTCGACCATGTTGGTTTCCCTTCGCCTACCCGTCGGTCACTTTATCAACGGTCTACGATAATCGGAAGCCAATTTGTTGTTGGTAGGAAGTGGGTGTCATGTTGCCAGGTCTCCCGTGAACCGTCCTGATGGACCACGGTGACGACTCCGGGTTACTCATCTCACAAAAACGCTGGCCAAGGTTAGGCAGGTTGTTCCAGTGGTGCATCGTGAGGGCCTGTTTGCCTTCCTCCTGCCATTCTCAGTAAAATTCGGCCCTGCTGGCCAACTGCCGTAGGCTGAACACATGTTCGTCGCGATACTGTAATAGTCACCATAATATCATTTGCAATACTCAGCATACTCTTTACCAAGGGAGGATTTTTTTCACAATTAATTTCATCAACCAAGTTAGATGAATGATTTGGGAAAATAAAGATAAGAGCAAGGAATGCAACAATAAAATCAGGAAATATCTTGGGTGGCTATTTCCGGATTTTTTAATCATCAATATTCCTCTATACATTTATCACCAATAACTGAATCTATATTTAATGGAACAAAAACATTTTTGATGACTTTATATTGACTCAGTTTTTCAGTATTTTTCTATTGAAACTTGATACATTTATCAATGACGTAAACTCCTTATTGTTTTCATGTAACCATTCCTTAGGGCTTGCAATATAATTGTCTGTAGTGGTTAATTTATCTGCATAGAGACCAGAGTAATTAAAATAAACTCCAAAGTAGGAACTATCATGCTCTGCACATATGATGTCCCATTTTTTCTAGCAGTTCCTTTAACTCTTCTTTGGTTTTATCACTGCCGTATTTTAAATAATATGATTTTTTCATATATTATCCACCATGTTTGCCAGGCATTCTAATTCCTTTTCCTGTGATATTCTCAGGAAGTGAAAAAACCATAACATTTACTGGTTTGTTACCGGTATGTTAGGCCCATATTGGGGCTAATTCAGCCTCCTAGTCAGCCCAATTGAGTCAGGCATGTTAACCGTGGTGTCCGGCGAGTAATAAAGATGTCGGTAATAGTACAGTCCGCTCTCCGTGTCGAAGTACTGCCCCTGAAAACGTAGCGACTACGGAACAGAATCCACGAGCACTACCGCCAGATTGCCGAGATGTGGTATATAACATCTCAGGCAATCCAACAATTAAATATCAAATAAACATCATATTTTCGATGCCAAATACGGTTAATTTACACTTGAAAAATATAAGAATCAACCATCATGCTTTCTCTTTCGAATAAGCACATCATAATACTCTGGTGTATGGGTCAAAGTTTGCATATCCTCATAATGACCTCGACATCTAATATCTATGTAATCATCATGAACTTCAACCACCGTAGCTATAAAACCACTTTTAACATTCCCAAAGCATATGTACGCCTCCTCATTATCTTCTATTTCCTTTATGAGTGACGCTTGTTCATTAGCATTTCCATTTTGCTTCCATTTACCAAAAACATCAAAATTATCGACTATCGGATTAATCATTTCCCCAATACAAACCCCTCTCCAATATATCATGTTATTATTCATTCCTATATCCTTCAAAAACCTTATCACCGTAGGCCCTCTGGGGTTTCCCCTTTCCACCGACCTGTTATCTCTATAGTATCAGTGCCTATTAAAGCGTTAAAGGAATAGGATAACTTGCCAATTGCCATCCTTTCCTCTACTACAATAGTTTCTTCACCTATTAAATTTCACTATTCTTTTTGATTTTTAAAAAATAGCGACTCGTAATAAGATGGATCATGAACTACAGTGTTAATTTCTTTATAAGAACCGAAAACTGTAACCTCAAGGTCCTCTTCTGGGATTGTATATACAACCCCAACCATTCCACTATCCGCATCTCCAATGCATACAAATGCTTCTTCGCCCTTGCTTATTTCATCAAAAAATAGGTTCAGTGATTCATTTTCTTCAGGACGCCACTCTCCATAAAAATAAAAGTTATCCGTCTTGGCTTTGACTAAAACCCCTACTTTCTCTCTATTCCAGAAAACAGTTAAATTGCTCACCCCAGGTCTCTTTATCTATATTTAAAGTTGTTTTTTATAAAACATTTTTTTAAATCTGAGATTACCCCTTCTATTTATTAACCATCACGAGGTAAGCTCATAGTCATTTAGGCTGCCGGAAAGCTCCTGTTTTAGAACTTTCCGGCTTTCACTCAATTCCAAACACTAACTATTTGAACAATGAATCTATAATGATCTATATTTTACAATCCAGTTGTTTAATTTTCTTGGTTGCCATAAAAAAGTGACTCATAGTATTTAGAATTATGCACAACAGTACTAATATCTTTATAAGAACCAAAAACGGTATAATCCAAACTAGTTTCAGGGGCTTCACGTACGACTCCTACCATACCGCTCTCTGCGCTACCAACACATACATAAGCTTCCTCATTTTCATCTAATTCTTGCAAAAATCTTCCAACCCCCTCTTCATACAGTGGTTTCCATTTACCATAGTAATAGAAGTTATCACATTTCACATCGGTTAAAACACCTATTGGGAACTGATTCCAAAAAACAATATCTTTCATTTTGTCATTTCCTATCTATGATTTCAAAACCTGACTTGCTCGTGCTGCTATCTTCCTGGAATATATACAAGCATTTAATACTAAACACTTTCTTCGACCAACTTTGGCTGAATTCCCAACTGATCATTAATATTTCCAAGATCGATATCTTACGACATCAGTTTGAGCTGGTGTTTTTTATGACAACCTAAAAATAAAACCGAAAGGAATTTTATATTCTCTCTCTGTTTTTATTTTTCGAAATCAACCCTAATAAAAAGGTAACGTACCCCCTTCTTTCATAAAATATTCCAAGCATTTTACAAACTTATGCCTTTTTTTTGTTTTTACAATTCCAATAACCTCAATATTTATAATTTTTCCTTTTTTATCATATTCGTTATTTTGCATGACTAAAACAAAGTCTCCGTTAGGAGCTCCTACTGGCTCATACCTGGAGTCAAAGCTTAGCCTCATCAACTTACTATAACCACTAATTAACACTGAGGAATAAAAGTAATCAATGTACTCATCTACAGGGTCTATGTTGAAAAAATTATTAATGCTAATGGCCCATCCTGTAGGAACCCTGATCGGCTGAAGGTCAATGTTCTCTTTCATCACTCCTTGGCTCCTAGGATATATTTACTAACTTGGTATAAAGTTGTAAGAAAACGATGAATAACTGGAGCGACTGTATTGGGCAACTCGAACCTAACCCAATCCATTAGTTTTCCAGTATTATATCTGACAGCCTCATTGGTTTTTTTATAAAACACAAACCTAGTTCTGTCACTCTTGGGATATAACAATAAAACCCGGAAGGTTATATAAATACTCTTTCCGGGATTTTAATTATCAATCTTCCTCTACACATTTATCACTAATAACAGAGCTTACATTTAATTGAACAAAAACATTCTTAATGAATTTATATCGACTCAGTTTTTCAGTGTTTTTTCCATTGAAAATTGATATATTTATCAATGATATAAGTTCCTTGTTGTCTTCATATAACCATTCTTGAGAGCTCGCAATGTAATTGTCGGTAATGGTTAATTTATCTGCATAGAGACCAGAGTAATTAAAGTAAACTCCAAAATAGGAACTATCATGCTCTACACATGTGATATCCCATTTCTTTTCAAGCAGTTCCTTTAGTTCTTCTTTTGTTTTATCACTTCCGTATTTCAAATAATATGACTTTTTCATTCGTTATCCACCATGTTTGCCAGGTATTCTAATTCCTTTCCCTTTGAGCTTGATGTTTTCAGGGGATGAAAATATCATAACATTTACTGGCCTATTACCTGACATTCTAGAAAGTTTCTGGAGTGTATCATCAATACCTAATTCCTTAGCCATATCACTACCCATATCAATAGGTCCAGTTCTACCTCCTTTACCAATTCCCAATGACTCTGCCTTTTTATACAAATCAGGTTGTGAGATGGCAACATCAAAATCACTAATACGTCCAAGATCAAACGGTTTTCCGGTTGAAAAGCTGACGCCTGACACAGAACTTCCTTGCATATAAGACACCGCACCTGGATATCCCGATTTGCTTAGTCCTCCTTGCAGACCTTCACCAAACTGCTTGAATTGACCAAAGCTTTTAAATCCATGTGGTATTCCTTTACATGGCACATCTGCCAACCCCAGCGGATCCACCCACCCAGTAGGGTTAGGTACATACTGCGTCTGGTTTAGTCCACCGGCCAGCCCAATAGGGTCAGGGGTGATAAACCTTGCGGTCTCCGGCGAGTAATAACGATACCGGTTATAGTGTAATCCGCTTTCAGCATCGAAGTACTGCCCTTGAAAACGCAGTGGTTGCGGCACAGATTCAACGAACGCTACCGCCAGATTGCCGTAGGCGCGGTACGCCGCGCTCCAGGCAATCTGTCCTTTGCCGTTGACCAGTTCCTGCGGGGTGCCCAGATGGTCATTCAGGTAGTAGTAAATCTCCGACTTGCGTCCTTTGCCCAGTAACTGCGCCAACGGCACAAAGCTGCCGGGGCTGTACAGGTAGCTTTTATAGGTCGCCAGGTGCGCCGGTTTTGGGTCATCCGCTGTGAAGATATTATCATCGTCGGCGCATTCTGCCACCATCCGCTCACCCTGCCAGAAGAACCGGGTTAGGGCATTAGGCCGTTGGGCTAGCAGGTCCTGCTTTTGGATGCGTCGACCAAAGGCATCATAGGTATAGGCAAAATGGGTTTTCTGCCCCTGGCGTTGTTCAATAAATTCCACCAGCCGATGCTGGCAGTCATAACGGAACTCCCGCACCCACAGTGGCTTGGTGCTGCGCACTTCACGTGTCAGGTTGCCAAACTCGTCATACTCGAACCGCACATCGCCTTTCTGCTTCAGCAGGTTGCCACGCACTTGTGTTCCACGGGAGGCAGCATCGTTCCCCAATACGTTACCCGCTGCATCGTGCGTAAACTGTTCACTGATACCCCTCCAGCGCAGCGCCTGCGGCAAGGCTTCGGGGTAGGCTATCGGGTGGTGCAGCGCTTCGGTCAGGCGATGTTGCTTATCGTAGCGGTATTCCCGGTTGCCTTTGTGCGGGTCGAGGATCTGCGTCAGGTTGCCTGCCGGGTCGTACTCGTAACGGCGCTGCATCACCGGTGTTACGTCTGGGGCGTCACCCTCCAGTTCTGCCTGCACTACGGCAGTAGCACGTTGATGGCGCAGGCGTTGCTGCGCGTCATAATCAAACTCGCTTACCACCTCACCGGTGATGCGCCGGGTTTCCCGCTCGCCGCGATACTGGTGTTCACTCAGTATGCGGCCATTCAGGTCAATGCGTGAGACTTGCCCCTGTTGGTAGTGGTAAGCCAGCAGGTTGCCGTCGGGCAGACGTTGGCGTGTCAGGTTGCCTGCGCTGTCGTAGCCGTAAAACAGGCTGGCAAAGCCCTGATACTCCTCCGTCAGGCGACCAACCTCATCATAGCCGTACGCCAATGGCCAATGCCCGTCATCCACCAGGCGCAGGCGGTTAAAACTATCGTAGGCGTAACAGACTTCCTTGCCGTCCGGCAACACTTTGCGAACTAGCCTCCCGGCAGCATCCCGCTCGTAGCGGGTCACCAGCGCGGTCTGTTCACTCTGGCTAGTGCCGTACTCGGTGCGCTGGGTCAGGTGCCCGTTCAGGTCGTAGTCATAGAGGAAGTGGCGTCCGTCAACGGTGTGTTCTTCACTCACCAACCCGTTAGGGTAATAGGCCAGCCGATGATGTTCGCCGTTCTGGTTGATGATGTCGCTGACGAAGTTCTTCGGGTTGTCATAGCGGTATTCCACCTGGCTGAGGTCGGGGTAAATGACTCGGCTCACCAAATGGGAGTTTGGATGGTATTCGTATTGGGTGGTCAGCCCTTTTTCATCACGTTCGCTGGTCACCTTGCCGTAGGCGTTGTACCGGTAGTGGCGCACTGTGCCGTCAGGCGCGTGAATAGTCTCCAGCCGGTTGGCGGCATTCCAGGTATAACGGGTACCGTTGACCCCGGCCTCGTCCAGTGGGCTGTCGCTGTGCCGGATCACTTGCCCCAACAGGTTGTAACGATAATAGTGGGTCAGCCCGTTGCGCTGATGGTGTTCCAGCACCTGGCCAAAGGCATCGCGGACAAAGCGCTCGCGGCTGCCATCCGGGTATTGCACCTCGTTGAGTGCCCCTTGTGCAGACCACAGGTAGTGGCAGGTATTGCCCAACGCATCGGTTTCTTCCGTCAGGTTGCCCTGAGTATCGTAGCGATACCGTTCACGGATCTTGTCCTCCTGATCGAGGCTCCAGGTGGTTTTCTCTACGACCCGGCCCCGCGAATAACGGTATTGGGTCTCTTGTCCGTCAGGAGTGCGCACCCAGGTGCACTGCAGTTCACCGTTATAACCATATTCGGTGCGGTTGCCCAATGGATCGGTTTCACTCAGCAGCTCACCGCGTTCACCGTATTCATTGAGGTGGGTCGCGCCGTCTGGGTCGACCTTCTTTATCAGGCGGCGGAAGCGGGTGTCATGTTGCCAGGTCTCCCGTGAACCGTCCTGATGGACCAGGGTGACGGCCCCGGGTTGCTCGTCCCACAGAAAACGCTGGTCAAGGTTCGGCAGGTTGCTCCAATGGCGCACCGCACGGGCCTGTTTGCCTTCCCCTTGCCATTCCCAATAAAACTCGGCCCCGCCGGCCAACTGCCGTAGGCTGAACACATAGTCATCACGATACTGATAACGCTCGGCTTCCCCGGCCGCATTGATAGCGGCACTCAGTTGCCCCCGCTCATCGTACTCATAGGTCATCAGCGGGTGGAGAGCCTCTTCCCGACCCGATTCTGGGGTCAGGCTCAACTGCGTCAGGCGCCAGCCTTGAGGTAGCTCCTGATAGCTGAACTGCAAGGCGGCACCAGCCGGATGTTCCAGCCGAACAGGTAAGCCATCGTGATAGTGCAGGGTCAACCGCAACTGGCGGTGTGAAAGGCCGGTGATGCGCCCGCTCGTTTGCCCCGTAACCCGATGCACATGTAACACCCAGCCTTCCATGCTACCGGCCATCAGGCAGTAGCTATCGGGCTCCTCGTCCAGATAGGCGGCGGCCCCGGCTACATAGTTAAGTCCGCTTGGGGAAACTTCGGTAGGTAACGGCAGAATGGTGGTGAGGGTCTGGTGATCGGTCCAGTGCAGTTCATCACCGATAAACTCCACCTGATGTTGCAGGCTGTGGCTCCAGCCAAAACCAAACACCGATGTGCGTTCGACCGCGGTGGTGCGGTACTGACGCTGGAAGATAAAAGGCGTCAGGCCAATCAGTTGCCCATCGTCCAGAGTAAGCAACTCTTCGCCGTTGATCAGCGAGACCGGGCAGCCGGTGCCGGGGGTGCACTGCGAGTTCACCGTGGGCTGGTCAGCCGCATTTGTCGCAGGGCTGTTTTTCACCGTGCCTGAGTTATCCACCAGACCAGTTTGGTTTGACGAACCCAGCTGGTTTTTCCGATCCTGTTTCAACTTGGCATTGGCCTGGCGCTTGAGGTTCATTTGGCGAGTCTTCTCAAAGAACCGTTTGACTAGTTCCAGGGTGGCAAACAGAATCGTCTTCAGCCCCTGCCAGACAGACTGCAATGCGCTGCCCAGTTTCTTGAGCAAGCTGCCTACCTTATAGATCAGAAACGCCACGCCCAACCCGGCGGTCACCAGGGTCAGCAGCGCCCCGAAGACAATGCCGACCAATGCATCGCTGATAATGGAACCCCCTATTTTTACCATCGGTTCCAGTAGTGCACCCCAGGGGTACATACGCACTTGCAGTTCCACCGAACGCATAAACAGGTACAGCGCAGCTTCATCATTGAACAGCGCCAACAGCTCGCGGGCCATCTGCTTGCTGCCTTCCAGCAGGGACTTCAGTTTCTGTTCATCTAACTGGGTGATGAGATCCTTATACTTACCCGCTTCCGCATAGATTTTCTGCCCGTACTTTGCGGGGTCGGTGATCACGTCGTAGGCCAGTTTTACGTCGTCCCACAGCCCGAACATGCCGTCGTACAGCCCAGCGCCCAGCGCGGTCAACAGGCCTGCATTGATTGGGCTCAGCTGCCACTGAGGCCTGTAGGTCTGCCATTGCGTTGACAAGGTGTCGTACATCTCTAGCATCAGGCCGTCATAGGCTTGCAGCATCTGGTCATTGTGCTGCTCAAGCTGGGGATCGGTGGCTTTAACGTAATATTTCTTGCCCGCAGTCAGACCAGGGAAACGGGCTATGCCTTGCTCATCGGTCTGCTGGGTAGCCACCTTCGAGTCAAAACCAAAACTGACATCTTCATAGATCTCAATGGTCACATCGGGGATGGGGAGTTCGAGCGTAGACTCGTAGGCGAGGGCAACCTTGATCTCGCCACTCTTCGGGCAGGTCACTACGCTACTCTCAAAGCTGCGATCGTTTTCCGAGACCACGGTCTTGCTGTCGTTGAGCCGCAGGGTTTTTTCCATCTCCAGCGTCGGCCCACCTAATCGCCCGGAAATGCTGCTGGCCGTGGCCCACTCCTTGACGATCTGCCGATACTCTTGGGTGATCAGGGTCTTGTTTTTGAAGCCCAGCAAGGCATTGTCAATACTCGCAATATATTCGGTCGTCATAGTCCATTACTCACGGTCGAAAAGAGGAAACGTTGAAGGTGATCACCTCAAACGGATTGGTACGGCGGCTCAGCGCATCTACCAGGGCCTGGGATAGCCGTGCGGTTCGCTTCTTCGGATCTGGCGTCTGTTGCCAGACCTGTGGGTAAAGCCGCAGCGCTATCTGGCGCAAAACCGGTTCTGGCACGGCTTGATAGAGTTCAAACTCATTCTCGCGCAGCCAGGTCAGCTGGTTGGCGATCAGCGGTTCTGGATCTTCATCCAGCAATGCATCTACCATCCCTTGGGGCACCAGCCACCAGGGGCTAATCTGGGCCTGCGCAGAAGGATCCACTGGGCAGGTAAAACCCTCGCCGTTCACCCAGTAATCGGAGAACACCGGCAGGATAGTGCGCCACTCATCGCCAAAGTAGCGCAGGTAAGCTGGCAGATAACGCCCATCCCAATAGCGGAAAAACACCGCTTTGCCGCTGGGCATGATCACCTGCGTCAAACCGGCAAGGTGGGTCGCCAGGGCAGCCTGCGGCAACGGCGAACGTGCCAGCCAGCCCCAGTTGCGTAAAGGGGTTTCTGCCACCCAGCGTAAGAATGGGCTGCCTTCGTTAAGTTGCACCAGCACCGGCATCACTTCAAACCAGTTGGCATAGGGCGTATTGGCGTAAAGCCCGTGCGGCGTGCGGCTACCGTCCTCACGGTAATAGGCTTTGATGCCTTGTGCACCATGGGTATTGGCCAGGATGGCATACAACGGTGTACCCGCCGTGTTTCTTACCCAGTCCTGTACACGATTTGACATGGTCATCTTCTCCTTGATTAAAGAACGGCCTTAAACTGGCTGCGCCAGGCCAGCTAGCGTGCCGAAGAGGACGATATCCATTCCTCCCGAGAACAAAAAAACGGATCTTTTGCTCATGACTTTTTGCCCATCTTTTTGAATAGCTCTTCTACATCAGCAGATTGCGAACTTTTGAGCCGATCGCCGAGCATATTCAAATAGTCTTTACCCGTGGCACCGGACAGGTTGCCTGCGTTAACCATTGAGGTCAGCCCGCTGATAGGCAGCGAGCCAACGTTAGGCAACGCTTGAGAAACACCGCCTGCCGAGGCCCAGCCACTGCCGGGCATCCCTTGAGAGACACTGGCCGTTGCTGGCATCGCTCCACCGGATTGCTGTACAAAGCCGCTGCTTGCACCTTGGGCACTCGGCTTGGCAGGGGCCTCATCTATCGGGCAACCTCCGGCTTTACATTTCTCACACTCTTCGCAATAAGGGGCATCACTGCTAAGCACACCCTGCTGGATCAGCGTGGGTGCCGCCAACAACGGCACTACACCCGGCATCTTCAGGTTGACGCCTTGCCCGCTGCCCGCAGAGCCACTGCCCACCTGCAACGACGACGACGTGAAAATGGCCCCCGGTGCCAATTTGATAAAGCTGCCCCCGGCCTTGAGCGTCAGTTCACTGCCCGCCGAGAGGGTGATTTTGGCCCCGGCTTCTACCGACACTTCTTGCCCAGCTTTCACCACATAGGCGCTGCCAACCTGCAAATGGGATTCGCCGTCGGCCAGTTCGGACTTTTTGCCGCTGGTGTGGAGGGTGAGTTCGCCCTTGATGCGGCTTTCCCGGTTGCCCTCGATTTCGCTCAGGCTGTTGCCGCCAATCTTGCTGCTCTGGTTGGCGCGAATGTCCCAGTGCGCATCGTTGTTAACCAGGGCCTTGAGGTCTTTCTGCGCGTGCAGGTAAATCTCCTCGCTGCCCGCCTCATCCTCAAACGACAGTTCGTTAAAGCCCTCGGCCTTGTGCGATTTGGTGCGCCAGACCGATTTGGTCTTGTTGGCGGGCAGCGGGTAGGGCGGTTTGTTCAGGCCGTTGTAGTAACGCCCGCTCACCACCGGGCGATCGATATCGCCGTTGAGGTAGCTGATCAGCACTTCCTGGCCAATCCTTGGCAGCGTCACCGAGCCAAAACCGTCTCCCGCCCACTGGTTGGAGACGGGCACCCAACAGGAGGCTTTTTCATCCGCAGGGTCGTAACGGTTCCAGTGGAAATGCACCCGCACCCAGCCCAGTTCGTTGACGTACAGCTCCTCGCCCTTTGGCCCGACGATCGTGGCCACCTCGTCACCGTCAGCCAGCGGTTTGTAACGGTAGCTTGGTCGCCAGTCGATATTCCCCGGCGCAAAGGTTAGCGAGTTGGTGAAGGTGGTGCCGCTGCCGTTGCTCTCTTCTTCCAGCGCGGCAGGCTGCTCCCCACGGTGGCTGACGGTGATCACCTGCCAGCGATCGTTACGCGCCTGCACCGGGTGGCCTTGTAGCGTAAAAATCGTGCCCGGCATCAGCCGGATGCTGTTGGTTTCTGCTGCGCCCTGTTGTGTGCCCGCTTGCATGGCTTCCAGCCGTACGGTGCTGAGCTGCGGCCCGGTCTGGTCATCCTGATAACGGCCATAGCTCTCAAATATCGAGTACTGGGTGGCTTCGCCGCCCAATGCAGGGTCGCTCTGCTTAAACTGCAGAGGATGGTCTGGCCGCCGGTGTTCACGGTCCTTGAGCACGCTTTCCCGTGACTGCATGAACGCTCCCAGGGTCAGCCGATGGGCGATATCGCCCTGGGTTGGCGACTGGATATGCGGGTTGAAGGTCAGCGGGATACCTTCCGTCATGCTCAGGTGCGAATCGCCATACACCAGTTCGTTATCTTCAAACCAGAAGCTGATCCCCACCTCGGCCATCAGCCGCAGGATGAAGTCCAGGTCGCTTTCGCGCTTCTGGGTCACGTACTCACGCGGTGGATAGGTCTGCTGGATATGGCTCTGATAAGGGATGCGGTGTTCGTCCAGTACCTGATTGACGATGTCCGGCACCGACAGGAAATGGAAGATCCGGCTGTCCTGTTTCAGGCTCAGTACCCAGACATCCGGGCGGATCACCGCCTGATAGTAGGTGCGGCGAAAACCGCTTTCTCCCTGAGTCAGGCTGGCAATCAGCCCAGGGATCGTGCGCTGTTCCTTGCCACTGACGGTGACGGTCAATGCCCCCGGCTGTAGCAACTGTGCTTCCAGTTCGATGTCTGACCGGGTGCTGACCAGGTTCACCGTCAGGGTAAACAGGGTCGACAACCCTTCTTCCAGGGTAAAACCGGCCACGTCAAAGGTGTCCGGAGGCAGTTCACCGAGTTGGCTGCTGAAAAATAATCCGCTGTCCATCGTTCACTCCTTGTGGTGTCTCACATCATGGCTCGTTGGCCGCGCGCGAGGGGCAATGCCCAGCGCCGCAGTGAAGGTTCGGTTATCACATCCAGCAGCAGGAAGCTGTTGGTAGTCAGGCAATGGGTAAAGAAGACGCTCAGCGCCGCCGCAAAGGTGTAGGCCTCGCCGGGGCTGTCGAACGCCTGGTCATCGAGCGTCAGGGTCATCTGCAAACCGCGCCGCAGCCGTTCCCCCATCAGGGTATTCACCGGTTCGGTCTTGACGGCGGTGATGCCCTCCACCGCCCGGCGAATGTGCCGGACCTGCGGCAGGTTATGTCGGGCGTGCAGGCAGAAATCGTCGATCGCCCGCTGCACCGTTTCCCGGTGGTTGAGAAGCGCGGGGCTGAACGACAGGCAGGCCATCAGCCGCCAATGGTGATGGCTGTCCACCACCGCCGGGTACGGGGTCGAAAAGCGGGTGACGGTAGTGACGTCCAAGGTGTCGGTCACCGCCATGCCGAGCAGGAAAGGGGAGCCAAGCGGTAACGTGGGCGATTGCGCAGAGGTGGTGAGCAGATCGCAGACCACGGCCCGGCAAGGGGGCTCGTTCAGCGGCTCCCCGGCACTGTTGCACAGCACCAGCTCATGCTGCATTCGCCCCAGGACATCACCGCTGACCCGGATGGTGTAAAACAGCGCCAACCCGGCGTCGGGTGCATAACGCGATTCCGGCGTCAGTTCGCTGTCGGGCTGGAATTGCACCCGTCGGCCCCGCCGCAGGGTATCCGGCTCTTCCAGCATGCTGACGCCGGTGATGGCATACACCCAGCGATCGTCGGCATACGGCAGCGGGTAAACGCTCTGCCCGGGTAGCAGCCGTATGGGGGCGCTTTTCTGTGCCGCCAGGCTGATGACCGGGACGCAGTGCAGCATAAAAGCCGAGGCCAGTTGGGCCTGGGTGAGTGGGAGCTCCCCGTTGAACGTAAGGATGACGGTAAAGGTGCGGCTGTTCCCCAACGTCAGCTCTGAGTGCATCGGGCCAAAATCCAGCGTCAGGAAATCATTCACATGGGGCAGGTACAGGTATTCGGCCAGGCTCTGCAGCGCCCAGGTGGTTTCCCCCTCGTGCGGCAGAATGCGGTTATCCGCAGTTGGCCGTGGGGAGGACAACACCGTCTCCAGCACCCATTGTCGTCCTTCCACCTGTAGCACGGGCCGGTCCTGATGCTGTTCACACCACAGGGTCAGCGTTGCCGCCACTTGTGGATCATCGCCCAGAAACAGCGACAGCGGCTGGGTTGGCCAAGTGTCACCTGGCCCCTGGTACTGAAACGTCAGGTGGATCTCGCTGTGGGAGTTGGTGACCAGCAACTGCCGGTCAATCAGGGCCAGCGGCTGCAGCGTCAAGGCATGGCAGGTCTGGAACACCTGCGTACGTCCGTCGGACAACAGGGAGAGCGATTCTCCCGCGGGCAAGGTTAACGGCGCATCCAGCGTGCTGGCTTTGGCGCTGACGTTCACCACGCCACAGGCCGGAATAGGCCGCAAGGGGAAGGGCCAGGTACGCGCAAGATGCCCCTGCGTGACTTCGGGGAAGCCGTCCTCCAGGCGTTGACGCAGCCCGGCATTCAGCATTGCCGCCCCCTGGATCAGGCATTCCACATCCGGATCGCCCGCATGGCGGCCCAGTTGCGCGGCCAGTGAAGGCGTTTCCTGCCCCACCTTGTCCGCCAGCGCACGCAGGTAGGCATGTTCCTCTCTGAGATGATCGGTAAAGTTCATATCAATCCTTGACGTTGGCTACCTGCGCACAGGCAACAGGGTGTAGGGTTTCTCTTCGGGTTGCCCTACAAAGGTGGTCCACCCCAACTGGGTCCGCTGTGTGTCGCCGAGCTTCAGCCCCCCGGCCTGATGCCGTGCCAGCGTCAGGCGCAGATCCCAGACCAGCGGTTCGCGCAGGATGTACTCGACAAAATTGACCAGCAGGCGGTGCTGCTTACCGTCAGGCAAAAACGACAGGTACTGTTCCTGCGTGAGCTCATTGATCGACAGTTGAAATTTGACGCTGCGATCGCGCATCCGGCTGCCGATCACAAAGTTGCCCCCCAGTAGCGAACGGGGTTGATGGCGTTGCCCGCGTACGGCGGTGATCTGCCCCAGGCGATTTTGCTGCTCGTCACTCAACGTCATGACGTGGGGCATACAAGACTGCACCGTCACATCTGGGAGTGAAAAGAAGTGGCCGACCAGGCGAGCGATCACCTCCGGCGAACGGCCCGGTGAGGCCAGCAGACCGGCGTAGGCCAGCATGGCTTCGGCATTGATACCCAACTGCTCTCGCGTCTGCGGATGGCCCAGGCCTATCAGGGCAAAAATACGCCCCGAGGTGGCATCGCGGCCCCCCGGTTTAAAGGTGATCTCATAGCGGTATTTGCGCCAAATCTGGTGCGCCAACGACAGGGGCCGATGGTTGAACACCGCCAGAAAATCGTTGAGCCGCGTCTCTCCCTGCGCCGTGCTCCCGGCAATGTCATCCAGATAGTAATAGGGCAAGGGCGACTGGCTGCCTTGCAGGCCCAGAAAGCTCACCTCCAGGCGCAGCGGCCCACCTGGTTCATGTTGCAACGCCACCACATCACTGGCGGCAAAGCCCAATCCGGCCGCGGCGGTAAAGCGCAACGCTTCCCGGTTCGGCGGCAGGCCGAGCGTGCGGGCCGGATCGATGCCTGCCAGCCGGTTAAGCCCTTCCACCAGGCGGTAGAAGTCATACTGGCTAACGTTATCGGCGATAACCTGGAGCTGCTGCTCCTGCTCTGCACTAGGGATCATAGAAAGCGGTAAGACTCCTGATTATCTTGGTTAACCACGGTAAGGGTATGGAAATGGTTGACGCTGGCACGCTGGGCCAGGAACCGTGCCAGTACCCGGCCATACAGATAGAGCTCGCCTTCCGAGTCGAACGCCCCTTGGAGCCGCACCGTAAGCACCGAGGCCAGGCCATCGATCGGCACACCGTCGATATGGCGTTCAGCCGGGCGTACGGTCAGGCTGAGTAACCCCGCTCTGCGCCGCCGGGAGACCCCTGCCGCCAGTTCACTGTGCCAGGCGGGTAGATCGCAGGCGCTCAGCACCTGCCGCAGCGCCGTCAGCGTCAGCAGTGAGCGGCTGTTCAATGAGAGGTTGCGCAGCAAAGCAGCCTGCAAGGTGGCATCCAACCTCGGACTAAGGGGGACCGACGGGCGGGTGATATTGTGCACACGAACCCCCGGTGGGCAGCCGGTGGCCGGTTGACGGAGTTCTCCTACTTTCAGGTGCAACGGCAAGCGGCGGTGGCTGCACGTCAGCCGTACGGACACCGATTCCGGCGGCAGGTTGTCCAGGTTTTCACCGTGGCGGATCAACGCCAGGTGATGGTTCAAGCCCCCCACGGGCGACGATGTGACCCGCACATGGTAATACCCCGCATCTTGTTGCTGGCTGAAACGTTCAAACGGCGCATAGCGGCGGGGGACATCACTCAGGGCTGATACGCCGGTCACTTCATCCACCGAGAACACGTCGTAATCCTCGGGATGGCGCACGCTTGGGAATAGCGGCAGCTCTGACTGCGTACCATCGAGGCTGATCCCGTCAGCGTAATGGCTAAACAGGTTGATGGCGGGCGTGCAATGCAGGCGCACCGTCTGGCGGTTGATAACCAGGGCGGACGGTAAAGGCCGGGAGAAGGTGAACCGTAGGGTAAAGCCGTGAGAGGCCGACAGCGGAGGTAGGCTAGGGAAGCCCGTCACGTCCATAAATAAAAAGGCGTTGGGGAAACAGGCGTGCTCCTGCAGCAGGCGATAGCCGGGATCGGCATTCTGTGGCCACGGCAACAGCGCCTCTTCGTCGTTGAAACCGACCGGGGTGAGCGCCAGCTCAGGCAGCGGCCATGTCTTTCCCCCCACTTCCAGCGTGGCGTGGCTCAGGTATTCACTCAGCCACAAATGCAGCTGTTGCCCGGTGTGCAGGTCTTCCCCCAGATACAGCCGCAGGCCGTTCAGGCTAGTGAGATCCAGCGGCCGATCCGCCGTGGTGACCAGTTGCAGGCACAGGCTGTCATGGCCGTGCCGTTGCTCGCGGCTTACCGCCTGCACCTGTAAAGGCCACAGCCGGGTATCACGGCAGGTACGGAAATGGCACCGCAGCGTTTCCTTACCGGTTGTCACCGGCAGCGGGATACTGACCACCGTGGCCCCCTTGGCGATCTGGGGGCAAGCCTGCGCGGGATCCGACAGGTAATCCTGCTGCCATTCCAGCACGGTCATGCTGGGGGTAGGGCGCAGAAAATAGGGCCACAGCAGGGCCAGCATATGGTGGGTGAGGTTCGGTAGCTGGTCTGCCAACTGCCCCTCTAACTGCCCGGTCATCCAGGCCATGCCCTCCAATTGCCGCTCCACATCGGGGTCGTGGTTGGGTGCGGTCAGGAAGGAAACCAGCGGGGCATGTGTTTGTTGCAGCACCTCGGCAGCCTGGTGTAGCGCTTTGCGCCGACGGGCTGGAGGGAATTGCCGATGTTTATCCCGGTTCATGCTGAAGACATCCTGTCTTGGAGGTTATTTATCCAGACGCCCGGTCAAGGCGAGGACGAAGTTGGAGCCCATGTGTTTAAAATGCGGCTGCACATGCAGCTGTGTCAGATACCAGCCGGGATCATTCGCGACTTCCTGCACCTCAATGCGTGCAGCGCGTAACGGGCGGCGGCTGCGTACGCTGGCTGGTGGGTTCTCCTGATCGGAGACAAAGCGTTTTAACCAGTTGTTGAGCTGATGCTGCAGGTCTCCCCGATTGCGCCAGCTACCCAGCCGCTCACGCTGCAGCACTTTAATGGTGTGCGCCAGCCGGGTGATGATAAACAGGTAAGGCAGTTGCGCCCCTAACTGGTCATTGACCCGGGCGTTCATCCCCTCAGGCGTAAGGTCGGTATATTGCGGCGACTGGATTGAGTTGGCCGAATAAAACACCACGTCCTGCCCTTGCTTGCGCACCCCAAGCGGAATAAACCCGGCCATCGACAAGCGGTACTGCCACTGGTCCGACAGCAGCGTCTCGGTTGGGATCTTTTCTTGCCAACGCCCCAGCGCCGCATAGTAGCGAGCGGGCAGGTTACGGAACGCTCCGCCGCTCTCCGCCCCGATAATATTCGGGCACCAGCGATAACGGGCAAAGCTGCCCGCCAGGCACAGCGCCAGTAAAAAGGCGCTGTTGCCCCACAGCAGGTGCTGATGTGTTGCAATCTGTTCCTGATAGACAAATTGCCGGACCTGCTGTGACGCCGGGGTATAAGGCTCGCGCTGCAAGAATCGGCACACGGTCAGCCCCAGATAGCGGGCATCCGGGGTAGCTCTGAGTGCCTGCCAGCGCAGATGTGTCGGTGCAGCCATGACCGCATCCAAATCAAGAATGGCGGGCAGGTCGGCCAATGAATCAACGCCGAAGAAGGTGGCGTCTGCCGCCGAAAGAAACGGCGCGTGCGCCATGGCGCTGACCACGCTGAGGTAGTGCAGCAATTTGATATCGGCGGCACCGGGGGTGAAATCATAGCAGCCAATCACCGCCGCTACCGGCACCCCACCAAATTGGCCGTAGCCTGCCGAATAGACATGCTGGTAATAGCCAGAGGAGGTAATGTCTGGGGAGAATTCGAAATCCGCCAGCAGCTCTTCCTGGGTGGCATGGAGCAGCGTCAGCTGAATGTTCTCGTGAAACGGGATGTTATCGACCAGCAGGGCCAGCCCGCGCCAGGTAGATTCCAGGCGCTGAAACGCCGGAGCATGCAGGATGGCATCCATCTGGGCACTCAGGCGCCGATCCAGTTCCCGCAGCAGGCGGTCAATCAGCAGAATGTTGAGGGTGACGCCACGGCCTTGCTCCGGCAGGGCGCGCAGCAACAGCGCGATGTCCGCGTGGCTCACCACATATTCACTGCCGTTCAGCGTCGCAAGCAGCCCGGCGGCAAGTGAGGTGCGCGGTGGGAAAATGTCTGAATCGGTCTGTAGCGTATCTAACGTAGCCACGGCATCCTTGCTCCCTGGTAAAGAGTCTTGTCCATTATTTTGCGACTCTGCCGGTTCTGGCGGAGTGATTAGCGCTGAACGACGTTGCCGTCAGGCATTACATTCATGTTGTGAAGCAATAAGGGCGGCTCCGCAGGCGGTTTTCATGCCTTCCAGCGCCACAGGAACCCCACCGACCAGTGCGGTTTCTGCGCCAGTGACAATGGGAAAAACCCCTTTGCATAGCGGGCAGGAAACCAAATGCCCCACCAGTGCTACGTTTGTTCCGCAGAACTGCATCACTGACGATCCCTGTAACACGACCCCACCATGAGAGGTTTTGTCGCCTTGTAAAATCACGGCTTTCCCTGCCATACGCCCACCATAGTTAGTATTTTCTTAATAGATTACAGGATGTATACATTTGAAAGAAGTCGAAATATAACGACGAGTAATGAATCTGTGAGCCGCATAGGGATAAAGGGGGATCTTTTAGCATCAATCTGGAGGCATTGATAAAGCGACCATTGCATGGCCTTAACCAGGACGAGGTCAGCGGTTGTTTCTGCGTAACTGCACGCAAAATAACGCCATTCGTGTAATGAGCTCTAACAGCTATCTCTGGCATACTAAGCGAATGGCCGTAATGTCAGTCAGATAAAAACGGAGGCTGCATGACAAATGAATATTTACCTCAGGCTCCTGCCGGGGAATTTCTGCTGTTTAAAAGCGCAGATGGGAGTACCCGGGTTGAATGTCGGTTTGAAGCGGAAACGCTCTGGCTATCCCAAGCGTCGATGGCCGAGCTGTATGACAAAGACGTTCGAACCATCAATGAACACCTCATCAATATCTACAAAGAAGGCGAGCTTGAGCAAAATGCAACCATCCGGAAATTCCGGATAGTTCGTCAGGAGGGAACTCGCCAGGTCTCCAGGGAGATCGAACACTACAACCTTGAGGCCATACTCGCTGTTGGCTACCGCGTCCGTTCAGCCCGAGGCACCCAATTCCGTCAGTGGGCCACCCAAACCCTCCAGGAATACCTGATCAAAGGCTTCGTGATGGATGACGAGCGGTTGAAAAATCCGCCCGTTGGCACATCGGCTGTACCTGACTATTTCGACGAGATGCTGGAACGCATCCGCGATATCCGCGCCAGCGAGCGCCGGGTTTATTTGCGGGTGCGGGAGATCTTTGCGCTAGCCGCCGACTACCAGCCCTCACTCACCATCCAGAACAAGCTGCATTTTGCCTGTACCTGAACACAGCACTGGACGGCTCCCTCTCCTTTTGGGAGAGGGTTGGGGTGAGGGGAAGTACTTATTGCGCAACCAATTGATTTAAAATTGATAAGTTACGCAGATGGTAACGCTTCAGGCTGGCGTTTTTGACGAATATTCTTGATCAGCAGGGCCGAAACGCAAATCCCGGCACAGGCAAACACCGCCATTAAACCAAAGACAATCTGGTAGCCCACGATCCCCGGGTTGGCGTCCAACACGTGGCCATACAGGCTGTAGCAAAACATGGCTGGCGCGTAACCAATGAAGCTACCCAGCGCCATCGCTGCACCGGTGTTTTTCTCACTGATCCCTGCTTCACCAATGGGGGCAAAGAACACCGCCCGCTGAGTAAATATCACTGCACCGAACACCAAGGTACACATCATGCCTAAATAAACTGGCATCTGCTCATGGGGCAGGACAATCAGCACCAGCAGGAAAATCGCGCTGATAATAAAGGTATAAAACAGATATTTACTCGGCGATTGCAAAACCTTGTCGGCAATTAAACCGCCGATCGGCCCACCCACCATTTTCAGGCAGTATTGATTAATGATCCCATAAGCGCCAACCAGCGCGATAGGCAATGCATAGATATTACTTAAGAACGGAATAAAGAAGGTGAGGCCACAATACACGGCGTAAACACAGAACACGCTAAAGGCGATGAGCCACACCGTTTTATTCTTTAATATACTGCCGAAGCCAGTTTTTTCAGTCTTGTCCTGCTCCTCTTTTGTCACGGGTTCCTCCGCGTTGCCTTTCATGGCAAAGAAAAGGATAACGCCCACCAGAATGGCAATGGAGGAGTAAAACAGAATACCTGCCTTAAACCCTAAGTAGCCGCCACCGAACCAGGCGAAAACGGCCAGCGCACTGAAGGCAATCACCGTATCGACAATGCCGCGCCCGGTTTCGAAGAAGCCAAACAGCCGCCCTTGCTGAGTATTGTCACCCAGCAAACTGACCGACTTCAACAGCACCGGCCAGTTGAGCATATCGCAGGTGACACCAAACAGCGCCCAGACAAACAGTATGCCCCAGTAGCCCGGCATGGTAGATAAATAAACCCCCAATAACCCTGTCGCAATCAATGAGAAAGACATGGTAAACCGGCGGGGTAAACGATCGGAAATATAGATAGATAAAAAGAAGCCTATGGTAGTGACGATGGAGTTAACCGACATCGCATTACCAATTTCACCATTGGTAAGATGGAAGTACTCCTGCATCGGGACATAAAAGGCATCTTTTAATGAAGGCAGTTTATAAATGGTCCCGCCGCATAGAACTAACAGACTAAATATAGTCCACTTCTTTTTTGTTAGCATAGTTCCACCTCACCACTGGATATCGTGGTGTTATTGACAGTTGTAGATAGCGTCATCCCATCTCAAATGAGATGCTTCGCCCTGGTTGGTAAAATTTAAATTATTTCAATACGGCTAATGCATCCTGTTTTAATTCACTGAGGATCTCACGGACGTAATTTATTTGCTGTAATGCGTCGCTTAGCTCTTTATCCAGTCTTAGGTCTATATCTTGCTCGGGAAGCGGGGTTTCGCTCATTTCTCGCCAAGGTATCCACGGGTTGTGATCTTCACCGTCAAAGCGGAACGGTGGCGCATAGTAGTCCACTTCTTCCTCCAGGCCATAAGCCATAACCTGCGGTTGGTTTTCACCCAGGCAAATAAGCTGCAACAGCAACTCCTTAAATGGCAAATGCCCTTGCCCTGAGATGCAGGCTTTATGGCCTAACCCGTTAACTTCGTGGGTGATCACCGCATCTTTAATATGCACCTGCGTGATTTGGCTGGCCATCGCGGCCAAGGCAGGGAGAGGCTCTTCGTTGGCGTTGATCATGTTGGCAAAATCGAACAGTAGCGAAAGCTCGGGGAAGTCCGCCTTGGCCAGCAGGCTCATCAACTCGTGGCTTTTCAAATCTTCATGCTGTTCGAGCGTAAAGCTGAGGCCGCTATGCTGGTAGTTTTGTTTAATATACTGAATATCTTGTGCAATTTTCACCATCACGTCATCCAGGTGCCCTTCATAACGTGGATAGAACCTGACAGATGTTGCACCAGATTTGAGGGCAATAGCCACCGCCTGATCGAGGGTTTTGGCATCGGAGGCGCTGGTTTCGATATGCACATCCAGCCCTAGCTGGCGTGCCTTGTCACCAAAACGGCTCAACTGCTCATCGCTCGCGCAGCCTAAAGATTGGCTCTCACCGTCAAGTACGTGGATCTTCACGCCCTTCAACCGTTGCTGGCTGGCAATATCCAACAGATCCTCAGGTAATATCTTTTCCATTCTCATATTCAGATGGAATGCGTAGGCATGCAGATACAGTGGAATATCCGCTACACGCTGCAAAATCTTGTTCGCTTGTAAACGATCCATGATGTTCCCTATAGGTCGATAAAAAATTCCACGGACTCAAAACGCCAATGCTCGATATCGATCTGCACGATGCGGTTTTGTTCATCGGCGCGATATTTTTTAACCCGTATGGAAGGGGTACCCACAGTACCGCCCATCCCTTGGCTGGCTCCGCCCGAAAGGCGGGTAGGTTTAAATTCCAGATGCCGGGTGTGCGTTTTTTTGGCAAAGGTTGTCGCCCAGACTTCCGCAAACGAGCGCTCACCCAGTTCATCGATAAAACCAGGTGCAAACTGCGTATTGATATAGGTTTCGTGGTAGAACACCTTGTGGCTATCCAATGCTCCCCAGCCGCAGATCTTGTAAAGCTCAGCGCCTTCTTCAACTTCAAGCAGGGACAAAATCTCCGCTGGCGCAGTGCGAACGCACTCTTTTGCCAGATAGCCCCAGGAAGGCAAACGCCCTTGTTCCATTGCGGCCTGTTTGAAGCTGGTGGAGCTATTAGGGCTGTAATTAAAGCGCGGCAACGCAACAAACCAGCCGCGACGATCCTTACGAAAGATCTTCGATTCGCCTTCCAGAAACAGTAGCGCCTGGCGCAACGTCATGCGCTTAATCCCCAGCAGCTCTTCCAGTTCGCGCTCAGAAGGCAGCTTGCTCCCTGGGGCGACAACCCCTTGGCTCAGCCACTCATTGAGCCGGTGCTTCGCCAGTTCTACGGTTGAGGTGTTTTCCATGAATTAACCCATTTGGTTTAAACCAGATTGCAGGCAACGTTACTCTCAGTCCGCAATGATGACAATGGGCGCGCTGTGGGCTAGCGATTGAATTGTGAACTCTCTCGCAGAATCCAGGGGATTTGTCGTTATAAACGTTATTCCTGCTGCAGAAAGAACTGCTTGATGGTCTGCCGGAGCCATTGATGCGCCGGATCGCGGTCCAGACGTGGGTGCCAGGCCTGAACGATAAATACCGATTCCAGCGCCAGAGGCAGCTCAATCTCCTCCAACGGCAGGCCGATGCCGCTCACGCCTTGCAACACATGGCGCGGCAGCGGCAGGATAAAATCCGACTTCATGGTCAGCATCATCGCCGAATGAAAACCGGGCAGGGTCAGGGCCACATTGCGTTGCAGGCCGAGATCCCGCAATGCGTCATCGATTGGCCCCTGCGTTCGCCCACGCCGTGAAACGCTGATATGCGGGTAATGCGTCAGGGTTTCGGGCGTAACTTGACCGATGATCGGATGCCCCCGGCGCACCAGTGCCTGGAAAGTGCTGGTAAACAGGCTTTGCGCCTTGATTTCCGGATGCCAGTTGCGCGAAGAGCCAATCACCAGATCAACCTTGCCGCTGCGTAGCGCGTCATCATCAATGTCGCTTTCGGCAATAAACTTCAGGCTGCTCAACGGCGCCATTTCCCGCAGCATCTCCAGTAACCCGCCCGCCAGCGCACCGATAAAAATGTCATTGGCGCGAATGGTAAACGTCCTTTTCAGCCTGAGCGGATCGAACGACTCACTCGGCGCGATCAACGCCGTGGCCTGCTCAATGATATCGCTGAGCTGCCGTTTCAGCTCCAGTGCGCGCGGCGTGGGCACCAGGTTTTTACCGGCTCTGACCATAATGGGGTCGTCAAACTGTTGGCGTATCCGCCCCAGGATGCGGCTCATCGCTGGCGCGCTCAGGTTCATCTTTTCTGCGGCTCCGCTCACGCTGCCCTCTTCGAACAGCAGGTTAAGCGCATAAATCAGATTGAAATCAATTTTTTGCGGCATCGCCTCTCCTTTCGCACTCCGTCTTTGGATTGCGTTTTATGCAACTAGTTAATTACATGATTTCATTTTAAACAATCGAAACAAGTCAGGATACTGCCACTAACGACAGAGAGTGATGACAACACGGCAGGAGTAAGGAATGGTTGATGCGGCTTTGACGCCACAGTTTAGGAATAAATGGCTCACCAGCGCAGGCGAAATGAGTGGCCGCACCTGGCTGGGATTGTTGGGGGTATTTTTAGCCGTTATGGCCAGTGGCGTGGGTGAGAATGCCAGTAAGTTTGCGTTGGCGGATATTCAGGGCGGCATGTTGCTCAGCCTGGATGCTGGCAGTTGGCTCACCACCTGTTATGTCGGCGGCTTTGTGATTGGGTCCGGGTTCACCCCCTGTTTTTGGCCGACCTTTTCGCTGCGCCGGGTGGCGTTGGTGATGTGCGGCATTTACCTGATAGGTGGGCTGATCACGCCTTGGTTGGCGGGAGATTATCCGGCGCTGCTGGCGGTACGTAGCCTGCAGGGTTTTGCCGGTGGCGCTCTGCCGCCAATGTTGATGACCGTGGTGCTGCGCTTTATGCCACCGCTGATCAAAGTGCTGGGGTTAGGTGCCTACGGCTGGGTTTCTGCCTGGAGCGCCACGCTTGGTGCTACCGCTGCCGCCTTTGCGTTTCATTGGGGATGGAGCGGCTATTTCTACTGGAATCTGCCGCTGATGGCGATTGCTGCCGTTTGCATCGGCTTTGGATTACCGCAGGATCCGTTGCGCTTGGAACGCTTGCAGCAGTTCAACTGGCGCGGTTTGCTGCTAGGCGTTGCCGCCCTCGGCATGCTGACGACAGGCATTTCTCAGGGGGAGCGGTTCGACTGGTTCAACTCTCCGCTGATATATGCCTTGTTATTAGGGGGCGGCGGGTTATTGGCCCTGTTTTTAATCAACGAATGGTTTCATCCGCTGCCCTTTTTCAACTTGCAGTTATTAAAGAAAAGGAACCTGTCTTTCTCATTAATCACGCTGGGCGGTGTGCTGCTGATTATGGTGTCGCTGGTGAATATTACCTCGGGTTATTTAGCGGTGGTCCAGGGATACCGGCAGGAACAAACCTCAGACATGATGCTGTGGGTGGCATTGCCACAGTTGATTACGCTGCCGATTGTCGCGGTCATCTGCAATACGCCGAGGGTTGATTGCCGTTGGGTGCTGGCAACCAGCCTGCTGTTGATGGCCAGCGCCTGTCTGTTGGCCACCCAACTGACGCCAGAATGGAACGGTGAAAGCTTCCGCGCCATTGCGCTATTGCAGGCGGTGGCTCAACCGATGGCCATTATACCGCTGCTGATGTTGGCAACCGGCGGGCTACTGCCAACCGACGGCCCCTTTGCGGCGGCATGGTTTAACGCGGTGAAAGGTTTTGCAGCCACTGCGGCTAGCGGGGCTATCGCTTTACTCAGCCGCCAGCGCGGCGATTTCCACCAAGCCGTGATCGCCGATGGTTTTGGTTCCACCTACCGCGATACCTCTCCGGTTTCTGCGGAACAGCTTTCACAGATTGCCGCCAGGCAGGGCTACGTTCTGGCCAGCGCAGATCTTTATATGCTGGTGGCGGGCCTGGCGCTATTGCTGACGGTGCTGATCGTGGTTATGCCGACACGCATTTATCCACCGCGCCCGGTTGCCGCGTAGCAATTTATTATCAGGAATGGATCATGATGGGAATTAAGTTTATGGCGCATAAAAAAGCCACTTTTGCGGTACTGACCATTGTTGTTATTACGCTGGGGTTATTAATTAATAAGTTTTTTATTAATGCCACCCAACAGCACACCAATGATGCCTATATTCGTGCCGATATCTCGCGTATTTCTCCGCAAATAGCCGGCGAAATTGCCCAGATTTTGGTTAAAGACAACCAGTGGGTCAAACAGGGGGAATTGCTGGCCGTCATCGATCCGCGCGAATTTAATGTTGCTCTCTTGCAGGCGACGGCGCAGGAGCAATCCGCTCGAGCCCGCCAGGACGATGCCAGAGCTAATCTGACGCGGCAAAACTCACTGATAGACGGTGCTCAAGCGCAACGGCAGGCGGCGCAGGCTGAACTGGAGTTCGCCCGCCAGGAACAGAACCGCTATCAGAAAATGGCCAACATCGGTGCGGGTTCCTTGCAGGCCGCACAGCAGGCAACGACGCGCGTGCATACCCTGTCGGCCAATGTGGCTCAGACGGAAGCGGCGCTCAAAGCGGCGAAAAACATGCTGCAAGTGCTGCAGGCAAAGCTGGCGGACAGCGATGCCGAACTGGCGCTGGCACAGGCTCAAAAGGCGATGGCTGAACTGAACCTGTCCTACACCCGCATTACCGCCCCGATCGCTGGCGTGGTTGGCAAGAAAAGCCTGCGGGTCGGTGAGTTTGTTAAACCGGGCGATGTGCTGCTGGCCATCGTGCCGCAGGACAAGTTGTACATCATTGCCAATTATCAGGAAACCCAGCTGGAAAACATCGCCCACGGGCAGGAGGTGGATATCCACATCGATACCTTCCCGGGCCAAACGCTGGAAGGCTTGGTGGATAGCATTGCCCCGGCCTCTGGCGTCAGTTTTGCGGCCGTAGCCCCGGAAAATGCCACCGGTAACTTCACCAAAATCGTCCAACGTATACCGGTAAAAATTGTTTTCGATATCAATAACGAACACGAAACGTTGCTGAATGCCCTGCGCGTTGGCATGTCGGTAGACGTCAGCATTAATACGCTGGACGCCTGGAAACCCGCCCACCCGTCAGCAGCGCTAAAGGAGAACGTTTATGCACAACACGCTGAATAAAATCGTCGACAACATGCTGGAAAGAGATACCCGCCGCAAGCGGGAAGCCAGAGTCAGCGCCGTCCGGCAATTAACGGCCAAAACCAGGCGCATTACCCTGAGCGGTGACGACGTGGATAAGTTTATCGCCGATCCGCGCACGTTGGAGCCAGCCAGTTGGGTCAAGGTCTTTTTCCCGTGGCGCGATACCTTGGCCGGGCGAGCTTACACGCTGAGCGGTATTGATAAACTCGCCCGCACCTTTGATATCGATATGGTGCTGCATGGCGAAGGGCCCGCGTCCAATTGGGCCTATGATGCGATGCCGGGCGATAAGCTCGGCTTCGCTGGCCCCTGTTCCGGCGGCTTTCGGCTGTTGCCACAAACCCGCTGGCTGCTCCTGCTGGGGGATGAAACCGCTCTGCCTGCCATGCGGACCATCCTCGCTTCGCTGCCAGAGCCTTTACCGGTGTTGTGGTTCGCCGAAGTGGGTGACGCGCAGGAAATTCAGGATGTCGATTACCCGTTGTTGCGGGTTAACAGCTGGCAGATACGTACCCGACATTTTGACAGCGTAATGAACAGCCCGCTGGTGCAGGCCGTGAGCCACTGCGAACTGCCCGCAGGGCAGGGGCAGGCATGGATAGCCTGCGAGCAACAGGTTGCCGCTTATCTGAAGGACCGCTTTATCAATGAGATGGGTATCCCCAAGGCCGCGTTGTTCGCCAAGGGCTATTGGAAAAAAGGGGAGTCAAACTTCAAGGGCGCGGTTTGAGCCGTTTATAAAGGTGCCGTGCGCGGTGGAACACCCCCGCACTTACCACAGCCTAGTTCGCCACCAACTTTCTAAACGGTAGTAAGAAGCAAACATACGCGCACCATTATTGCCAAGAAGTCAGTAATACACTATCCGCCTTCCATTCACCAGGCGGAAGACTAGAGAGCTGTGACTTCAGTTCAATCCTACTGCGGCCGGCTAAAACTGGGAAATTTTTCCCTAATGGATACCCATTTGCGGTAATAGTAGTCTCTCCTACTGAGCCAATCGGGATTGTCTGCATACCGGTAACCAATGAAAAAGAAACTGTGGCCTTGGCACTACAATAGATATTGATATCAGTTCGTGCAATATTGCCCAGGGTTTGTGAGGGTGATAAAACTTGATGATCAAATTCTATTAAAGGAGTTTCTATTTTACAGGAAATATTGGGTGGTGGAGGGTTGGCGCATTGCAACCTTGTTGGATATTTGTCAATAAGATTATCAACGTTAGCACCGTAAGACCAACAGACATCGACCCCCATACCTGGAGAATTACTTGAGAGATAGCTCGATATGTATTTTTGTTGCTCATAAGCTCGCATTGCTAACGTTGCAAATGTCGAGGTGCCATCAGCAGTTACGTATCCAGGGAGAAATGACCAGCCCCTATTCAAGGCGTTCCAAAAGAGATAATTAAGGCCTACAATATAACCACGGGGAGGTACCCAATTAGCTTTAGGATCGTTTGTATCTATAACTTGTTGTGTAAAATAATAATACGCTTGATCATAAGAGCCAGGTCTCCCCGGGTGTGCATTGTACGCTTCTACCCTAATTGACGTAATATATGGAAAGGGCACACTGCTTGCAGGGGGTACTACAATGATAGCAGTCAGTAAAATCAATAAACGTAACATGATTATTCATACTCCAGATTAAAGGTTGCCACTGCACTGAAGGTGCCTAGCCCGATAGTGTTATTTTCTAGTGCCTCAGGTTCCGCTTGGACATAGGCTTTTAGAGCGACGATATTACTCCCCGTCACCAGCGAGTGTTTTGGGCCGCTGAGGTTAATCGGTAGAGCCTTACCCTCAAGCGTTTCTAGGCCAATCGCAATACCTGTTGCCTGGCTGTTGGCAGCAATAGCCAGCAATCCCGGTAGATGAAGGTTTTCAGTGCCATTGAAGGTTATACGTACCGTATTCCCCAAACTCAGATCACAGTCCGCCAGGCGTAGTTCAAGAACCTGCCCATGGGTTCGCTGGTTGAGATAAAGATACTTGTCAATCACCGTGCCAAACTCCAAGCTTAAATTTTCTTCATCCGATAAAATTCGGCATGGCTCAGCCACCAATGCACCGTGCAGACGCACGTTTTCTGCTGCCTGTGTAGTCAAGTTATACAGCGCTATTACGCCACAAAAACAGTAAGTTATTAAATACCTCATCACTCACCCCATTATTGATAATCGATCTGCAAGGTGGCATTAGCCTCAAACGCCCCTCCAGTTAATGTTGCCCCTGGTTCGGTGACCAAAACCGCCTCCAGCTGTGGGGGGGATTGCGCATCAATCATCAACGGTTGGTTCAAGGTAAGGGGGGTACCGTTTTGTAGTACTTTGATCCCTAGATTTGCCAGATTAGTTTGCAACGCCGTCGGATCATAATTTGTCGGCTGTCCACTCAACGTTAACATCATATTCAGTCCCGAAACCCCTGGTTCACATTCAATGAGATAACCTATCGTCAGGCGGTTAGCCACGCCATCGACCTTCGTTATTCCAACGCGATCGCCAAAATCGACATCAACATCCGCGCTATTGGTCCCCAACACCTTACAAGCGGGGGGGGCAAATAATGTCCCGTGAAACAGTAAGTTATCCGCAGCAGGTAATAAGTGGCTAAACAACGCAGCGAACAGGAGAACGGTTAATTTCGGTAAGTGCCCCATGTTATTTCCTTGATTACAGATAAAATACCTCGATCATGGCACCCGCTGAAAAGGCCCCGGCGGTTAAGGCCTGATCCTGTAACTTAATGGGCACCGCACTAAGCGGTGGGATATTCGGGTAAGTAAACTCAATGAACTGATTCAGAGCCAGCGGCTTACCATTGCTTAGCAAGGCGATGCCGAGATTGAGTTTGTTAGTCATCAAGACATTAGGCCCTAAATCAGCGACGACACCGGCAATTTTCAGCTTAAGCGTATTAGGGCCCTCTTTGTCACATTGCACATCATAGGGAACTTTCTTCATATAGTTCAGACCATTAACCCTGGTCGTCACGATATCACCCTCTTCGTCGAAGTTGATATTGATTGGATTGCCCCCGTTAATTGTGCAAGGGGCCGGTTGTATTACCTTAACCTTTACTGATATCGGTGTGGCTGACAGTTGGGTTGACATCAGTAAAAGTATTGCCAGCGGCCATCGATACCCCCTGCAATGGTGCGGTTTATGATGCATTAGCTCACTCCTGCCCAGTATTTTCTTGCCTGTCTATTCACCACGATCTGTTATCGTCGCCACCTGGCAACTGCTACCACTACAGTTGAATTGCACCTTTGGGCGGGCGCCATAATCATTGATATAGGTTAGCACCGGGCTATTTCCAAACGCGCTTGCGCTGGTCTTGAAAATAGCATGGCTCTGAGGTTCGACCATAATAGGTTCGAACCCGGTAATTGAATCGCCTTTCACCGTCCGGCTCGCATCAACAATCGTGATGAAAAATGCCGTAGGGTTATTCAGTTGAAAACGGTCACCGACTTTAGTCAACGTTATTTTCTGTGGCCAGGTCTCAAGATCTTTCAATATTGCCGCAGGTCGATAAAACATTTTTATTCTTGTCTGGAGTGCGATCTGTAACGTATTGGGTTTGTCGCTCACCGGTGGAATTTCCCGCAGATTGAAGTAAAACAAAGATTCACGATCTTGCGGTAAGCTGTTAATGGCAGCTAACCCCTGGATTTTTACCTGACTTTTTGCTCCTGGTTCAATACGTTGAACTGGGGGTAATACGGTTAGCGGGCTGTTGATCTTATTGCCCTGTGCATCCTCGACCCAGGACTGGGCCAGGTAAGGTAATGCTTTGTTATCATTACTGATATTGAGGCTTAAGGATTTTTTATCGCCCTCATAAACCACTCTGGTGCGATCCAATGAAACGGCGGCATACACCGATGGCGTTATTAATGTGCTCAACAACATGATTGCGCCCACATTTTTCATGACTAACTTCATATTCTGACTCTCGTTGCGTTTTATCATCTAAACTGTTCCGCGCCCATTGACTTCATAGACGGCTATTCATTTAATAAACGGCAAGGCAGCAGCAGATTGGCCATACCGTTTTGGGTGAGCTGTTCGGGGAGTTGCAATTCACATTGCTCTTTCCCGGCCCATTTGACTTTCATAGTTTCACCCGTGCGAATACCGCTCAGATAAACATTACCGTTATCATCAACGATACCCACTTCTTGTCGTTTATGATTCAATACTGTCGCCCCAAAAGGTGGCGTAGAGCCATCGGCCAGGCGAATAATGGCCATGGTTTTTTCACCCGTAATAATTTCAAAATGTCGATACCCGATCGCCCCTTCCGTCAGCGTGGCCTGAGTCACTGAACTCATCGCTTGAGCCGTGTCAGGTAGGGCATCAAGATCGATACTGATGCGGCTGCGTGAATAATTGCTGATATCGGACACGACGGCCTTACCAAAATGGTTGGAATAAGTCGCTTTGCCATAACTGCGGATTGGAATGCCCGCAGCGCCGTCAGTATCAACCAACATGCGCGTGCCGCCAGGGGAACTAACACGATGCAATGCTGCACCCCGCGCGGTTAAGGTCGCTCCCCCCTGAAGAGAGGCGCTCATCGAGGAGAATTGGCCAGCCTGATAGGTGGCTGCTGTGCTCATTTGGGCGAGGGAGCCTTGATAACTATAATACCCGCTGGCCATGGCACCGTTACGTGACTGCCCACCACCCAGTTGATAATAATTACCGTCATTATCGGTCGAGTTGTAATTCAATTGGTGGCTGTTTTCCTGTTGACTCACACTACCGTTATAACTGAGGGTGCTTTGTTGGCCCCATGGTAGCGATAAAGAGAGATACACCCCATTTTCATCACTGCGGTAAAATTTATTGCGGTACGCCGTGAGTGATAAACTGACGTTTCTGTATCTGCCAACATCAAAATAGCGCGCCAGCGTCAGGTTATAACGATCGTTATCAGGCTGATCCCAATAGGTCTGGTGGCTATAATTTAAATAAATACTGGTTCCCCAATCACGCAATTGCTGATTAAACGTCACGGTATACATCTCTTTGCTATTTTGCGTGCGGCTCCCACCAGTTGAACGGGCATTCAAGTATTCACTCATGCTCATGTAGTTCTTTTCAGAGAAGCGATAACCGGCAAAAGTGACCTGATTGTCGTAGTCATCAAAACGCTTGGAGTAGCTTAAGCGATAGGAACGACCGGATAGCTGTTGATCCCATTGTGACAATTTGGCCTGCGATTGCGTGACATCAAATGACAATGCTCCCAGTAACATCAGGTCGCGGCCTATCCCTACTGCGGCGGCGTTGTATTTACCGTCAGTGACACCTCCACCATACAGCGACCAACCATTGTTCACCCCCCAAGAAAATTCACCGGTGGTAAAAGCAGAGCCCTGATAATGATGCTGTAGATCGGAGGGCCGTCCTGCCGCTATTTTATAGCGTACCAACCCCGGCCGCGTCAGATAGGGGATGCTGGCCGTTTCCATCTGGAACTGCTGTACCGAACCATCTTGTTCTTCTATCCGCACATCTAGCCGACCAGATACTGAATCATTGACGTCCTGAATACGAAATGGGCCTGCGGCCACCAGGGTCTCTTTCAGTATTCGCCCTTGCTGGCTGATAATGACTTTGGCATTGGTATTTGCAACCCCGGTGATCTCGGGGGCGTAGCCGCGAAGATTTGCCGGGAGCATATTGTCATCCGTTACCAAGCTAGCCCCGGTAAAACGGAAACTGTCAAAAATGTCTGATACCAGGAAATCCTCACCCAGCGTCAGTTTGGCAGCCAGGTTGGGCAGTGCTCGATAGGCGTAATAACGGCTCCAATCCCAACGCCGTTGCTGAGAGAGAGCATCGGAGTCATAACGCGCCTGCCAGTCTGCCCTCAGGCGCCATGGCCCCAAGTTAGCTCCCAAAGTGCCGTTGGCGCTGTCGCTATGTTTATTCTTACCGTTCTGATTTTGCAACTGTTGCTGTATATTCAGATGGTAATCAAGCAATATCCCAGGAATACCGTTGTCCCATGTTGAAGGTGGATCCCAATACTCTGAAGAATATTCCAGATAGGTTGCAGGAACGCCCAGAAATAGTGTCGCAATCCCCAGTTCTGCCTTGACCGTCAGGCCGGGTAAACTTTCGACAACCAGACATTGTCCTTGATGCCACCATTGCAGGTTTTTCTTTATACCCTCTTTTAAGCCAAACTGCTTGACGACTAATGGCGACACGCAGGCTTCACTACCCTTAGGATCATTCTCTGGGACATAAACAGCGACAGTTTGCTCACTCATGACCTGTTTATTGATATGTATCGACATGATATATTCACCCGGCATAATATAACCACGGTGAGAAAAACGATTTAAATCAATATGCTCACGATCTTTTATATCTAGTAAATCAACGTTAAACTTAACATCATCGGCATAAGCCGGACTGATGGGACTATTAAGAATGCAAAGAAACACCCCCCCAAAAACATATTGACGAGGAAGCAACACCTTAAGTTCTAATAGTGCCATTTGTCGAAGGGCCTTTTAATCCATTAAAGATAAATCCATCATCTGAGTTGTGTCGAACATCCTGTCAGATGAAATAATGAGTAACGCTTAGGGGTGATAGGTTAAGTGGGGTAAGGAGCGGTTTACCAGATTATATTAATCGATGGTTCCTATTTTACTATATAGCTCCAGAGAGTAACAAACCAATAATGCATGTGGGCTACCCACATGCATTGTTATTTATCTTACAGGTAAGCAAGAGTAAAGTTGGTTACACCTTTAAAATCGCCTGGAACGATAGTCACTTTATCTTCACCCACCTTGCCATCACCCTGCAGGTAAGCAGCAAAAGTCAGGTTATGATCGCCATTCTGCAGGTTTTGCACATCAGTTGCCGTGTTCAGGGCAATGACTTTACCCGCACCGTCGGTGATACCAATGCTGGCGCCTTTCGCCGTCCCGGTTATACCGAGCAGACCTTTGGTCATGCCTTCAGCACCTGTGAACTTTGCACTTACAGATTTCAGTGTTGCAACGTTACAGTTGGTTAATTTAATCGTGAAGTTTTGCGGTGTTGATTGTCCGCTATTTTCCAGCGTAGAAGTAGAAATTTGACCCAGTTCAACGGTCTGGTCAACATTCTGAGGGTCGATGGAGCATGGCGCGTCGATAATAGAACCGGTGAAGCTAACGGTGCCATGGCCACTATCTGCATTAGCAAAAGAAACCATACCTAATGCCAAAGATACACCCAGAACGATTTTGCTCAGTTTCATTTAATATTCCTTTAAATTTTAATAACGAAAAGGCGCCGCTGACTGAAGGTCAGTGCATTCCAATTCTTATTTCCAGAACGCATACGGATATAGATGAAATGGTTTTTCATATAAAGCATGCCGTTTGTGTCGAGAGAAAGTATCGCAAGAATCCAATGAAATGAAAATAAAATTTCATGATGTAAGTCAAATACGAAATATATAACCAATCCGGATATTAAAAAATAATAAGGGAAGAGAAAAGTTACTTCTAAGCCCCCTAACTTGGTGAAAAAAACCGTCAAAAAAATAAAGGCGATTCAATATACTGATAATGTGGTGTTTTAAGACCAAAAATCCTGATTTGAACACTATTAACTGAGTATGAAGATTGTCTAAAAACGACCATTCCTTGATGGGTTCTAACCATGACTTGAGTTGGTGCCACAGTTAACACAGAAATCGATAAGAAAGTATGAGGGATCTAAACAAGACAGCAAGTTTATGAAGGGGATGGCGGTATGAAGGGTAATGTAAAGCCTCGTCGTGGGGCTATCGCCCCATGCGGGTAATCATCTTGAATGGTTTTATTGGTGTTACAGGATTGGTACTGAGAAGGGATGCTTCAAAGATACGCCGCATGATCGTTAACAATATAGGCCATTTGTTGCCGATGTAGAGTTGAAACCGATAACAACTCTTTATGCAGGCATAATCCGTAGCACGGCAGTGTCACCAGGATATCATCGGGTAATCCATGGTTCATAAACAGTTCGCGCAGCTTGAAAATCAGCTGTGTGTAACTGTTTTCCTTGTTTTTATACTTCCCGTCTCCCCAAATGGCATCAATTATCCTTTCTTTGTCATTGATCTCATTCACCAGGCAGTTCATCAGGTTTAGCTGGCGTTTAGTCAATAAGATTTGCTTGCGCAACGTCTTGAATGTTAACTCTCTACCATTCAACTTAATGGTGTCATTTTCAAAATTAACGGCCTGGTTTTTTGCGTCCTGCATATCATTGCTCTTTTTGGGGGAGGGGTTTTCGGGGCAAGCAGCGCCCCTCGATATCGCGTATTCGAGTATGGGTTCAGTGATGTCAGTGTTTATTAGGTGTTATGGGATTTATCTGGTGGTGAGTATTTTCCTTGCTGATGAAATAAACTTATCGCACGGTGTTAAGTTGATTCATCGTAGCACTGCTCCATTTTTTTTGGTGTTGTATATCGCAAGTTACGATAACAATAGATTTTAATGCTTAAATTTATTAATATTTAGTTATTTATTCTAGTTTTGAGTTTTTCATTACCGAGTGATTTAAAGGAAGTACCTCTTTGCTACCTCTTCGGTAACTAACAATCGGGTTGACTGAGCGGCTACTGTGATTTTGGCGTAATGAGAAGCGACGGGTGACGGAGATAGTTTTTTATTCTTGATGTTGACGGGTTATTGTTATTTTTATCTTGCGGCTATTATTTTATGGATCTTTAGCAGGTGGGAATGGGCGAATAATGGATGGTCATTGCGGGAAGGTTTTTTTTTGCGTTGAGATAGTGATAATACTTGGCGGGCAGGTAAATCAAGGGAGGGAAACCTGCATATAACCTTGCTGATTATATGCTTATGCTTTTCTGCACACAGATCGCTACTGAAGGCTGATGTAGTGCGGCGGGCTGCAGAGCTTAGCCGCATGATGAAGAGCGTGATCGTGGCGGGCAGAGAGTGACGGATATATACTGCCACTGGCGGGCGGATGAAGTTGATCAGGCAGGAATACTGTTTTGATGTTGTCCATTTTTGATGTCCCGTAGGGGTGAACCACACCATCGTTGTATCCAGGGACAGAGAAAAAACCATGCAGGAGGCACTTGGAGTGAGGTAGGTAGGAGAAACCGATGGTGTACATTATTAACGGTACGATAAATTATAACCCCACGGCAGGGACGCTGTTCTCGCCGGATAATCACCTGGATCTATTGCACCTGTTGCGTATTAGCAATGAGCTGTTGCGGTTGCTTATTGAGCATAATCGTAGCCCGTTAAGCCGGGAGTTTTTACTGTATGAACTATGGGAAAAGCATGGGCTTAGCGCTTCCAGCAACAATCTCAATAACTATGTTTCGATGCTGCGTAAGGCATTGGAGCAGTGTGGAGGCACGGGGCTTATCGTCACCATCCCAAAACATGGTTTTCGCTTCGAAGCGGATATCGAACAGATAGCAGATCCGGTAGAGCCGCCTGCACCAGCAAGCTCTATCGAACCGGTGAGGTTACCCCCGCAGACCCCAAAGGAAAGTAGCGAGATTACGCTAGCCCAGCCAGCCAGCAGAAAGCATTTTGCCGTAGTAAAACTGCTGTTTTTTGTTGTTACCGCCATAATAATTTTGCTGGTGCCTGATGTGTATGAGGCTTACCGCGTCGATAGGGTGAGGGGGGAGGTGCTGCGTGTGGACCAATGCCGTTTCTATGTTGCTGATGAAGATACGCGAATTTCCGATGACCAAGCTGTTGTCACTCGGATAAAAACCTTGATTGGTAATGAAAAAATAGACTGTAGCCGGGCGACTAACGGTTACTATTTTATCGATACGGCAAGAGATGCCGCCGGGCATCGGATTAATGATGAGCTACTGAGCATCTGCCCCTTTGGTAGCCATTCACCTTGCAATAACTATATGCTGCGTAGTCATGTCAATGAAGAATAAATGGTACGTTTTAGCGTTAGCTGTTTTGATGGTGGTTTCCTCCATTCGCTTAGGGTGGGAAACGCAAAGCGATCCACTGTTTGAATGCCGTGCACGCGTTCATGTCAAGCAGCTAGGCGTAGAAAGTGATCTGTGCCTTAACGGTACGTTAGATGTCTTCTTATCTCTGCACGAAAGTGGTAAGGGCTATTTGCTGATGTCAGGATCGTTGTCCTGCCCGTTGCTGCAGCACGAGATCATCAACGATGTGGTTAACTTTACCTATAGCAAAGAGGGGAACTATTACTCTTTGAATTTAAGTAAGTCTACCGTTGGCATGAATTCACTATTTGGTGAGTTAAAAAACGGTAACGCCAGGATCAAGCTGACTCAGGTCAATAGTGGGGATTATATTATTTCCTCACCGATTAAAACGTTGATGATGTGCACCAGGGATTGAACTATTATCTTATTGATAATAAAGCGACTGATAAGGTGAACGTTAATGGTTGGCTGGGAAGGAGGCCTACTCAGTCAATGCATAATGCTTGTGAGAGTGTTTGTTAAGTGCCAGCTATTCTGTCGTATTTAACTTCAACACAACGGTTAAATTAAATTAAATTCAGCATAAAAATCTATTGTTGTACGGTTTTAAAGTATATATATCATGTTTGGTGGTTTATTGTCTATGATAACCCCTGTTGAAGGATCGCGGTACTACTTTCCCAACAGATGATATAGAAATATAGATAACCTCTATCTTGACCGGAAATCTATTTTCCGGTGGCGTTAATTCGCATTATGTATCCTACGTTATTCAAAAGTTCGCGATTACTTGCCGATTTTATTGACTAATAGCAGGAGGCTACACCATGGCGAATATGTTGAAAGTTCTTATCGTAGATCCTAACTCTTTCTTTGCATCAGGATTACGGCAGGTGGTAATAAAACATCTTCAATGTAAAGGTGTTCAGGTGTTATTTATGAAGGAACAGCAGTCCTACGTTTTTGCAGACCTGATCTTTTGGGCTCCCGGCTATGACTCTACCATCATGCCAATGGGTCTACTCGTGGGGAATACCTATAAATCGCGAATGATTATGATTATCTCGCATGAGAAAACTCACGTGGTCAGACACGCTGTACCACAGGTGTTTTACCGGCATCAGAGCCACAATGTCTTATTGGCACTCATTGATCAGGTATTAAATGCTCCCGCCGCCAATCGTCATTCGTCAGCTATCCATAGCAATAGTCACCGTGCTTTCGAGCAGCTAAGTCCCCGAGAGTGGGAGGTTATGTGCTATGTTTCAAAAGGCAAACGCCTGCGCGAAATTGCTGATAACTTGAACATTAATGTCAAAACGGTCAGCGGTCATAAGAGATCGGCTATGGGTAAGTTACAGCTCGATCGGACGATTGATTTATACCATTGGTTACTCAGTAGTCCTATGGCGCAGGTGTTAGAGGTGTAATTTCACCTGGGGTGCGTAGTGGCTAATGTGCCATTGGATGCTCAGTAACCCTTTGGTGCTTGCTTGATATAATCAAAAGAATTCAATTGAATCAAGAGATTGTGTAAATGAAAGTTAATTATAAAGTTGTAGCGACTATACTGCTGCTTTTCGCCTCCTCATTATCCGCCCGCGCAAGCTCGTTAAGCCCGGTAGGGATGACACACTCTCTTCCCGAAGAAGGAAAAGAGTACCGAAAACTGGCTGCCCCTCTGGCTTCGCAGCCTAAAGTCGTGGAGTTCTTTTCTTTCTATTGCGGGCCATGTTACCAGTTTGTAGAAAACTATCCTGTCGCAGAGGCTATCAATGGTTTTTTACCTGAAAATGAAAAAGTCGTGAAATATCATGTCAGTGCTATGGGATCGTTGGGAAGTGAGCTTACTGAGGCTTGGGCTATAGCCATGGTTATGGGGAAAACTCATGAGCTAGAAAAGCCTTTGTTTGAAGCCGTTGGCAATAAGAGGCTAAATACTATTACCGATATCCAGGATGTTTTTGCCAAATTCGGTATTGATACATCGGCTTATGAGCAAGCTTGTCAAAGTACGCAGGTGAAGGACGTTATTGCCCGCCAAAATGACGCACTGGGATCTTTTGCTGTTAGAGGGACACCTTCATTTTACATCAATGGAAAATATCAGATAAACAATGCGAGTATTACAGCGACAACGCCTCAAAGTTATGTGGCTCACTTTGCCGAGGTCGTACAAATTTTGCTGACCCAGTAATGCTTCATCTGGAACGCTTCTGCATCAGTAAACAGATATTGTCCCCATGATGGGTTTTTCCAAGGTATCTAAATGCAACAGAACTAGCTTTATTGGTTATTCGCCAACCATGTTTTGCTACAACATGTATGGCTACGTGTTGGACGCGAACCGTTACCAGATTGTCTTTAGTTTAGCCGGTGTTGGGATATGTGTTTCGGAGATGTTGATCAAGAGTATTCGGCAAAACGGCAGCCTCAATACGCTGGACGGCTGGAAAACTACCCAACCGTCAGCAGCGCCAAATGCGGCTCAGTTAAACGTCACCAGCATTTCCGTAGAGGCCGTGACTGCACCGAATGGCACGTTACTGCCTCCCGAGCACAGTCGCCAGGTGAGCTGATTGGTCAAGGTTTTGCTGCTTTCCGCATTGGTGATACTGCCCAGTTTTATGAGGGAGTTATCAAAGCGTAAGCCGGTTGTGGCCTTACAGTCGCCACTGCCTGTCACCCCGTTATCAATTTCCCCGGTGATATAGCCTCCTCCCTGGTTTAATGCCAGCCGTGAGGGTGCGCTGTTGTACAGGCCACTGATGGCGCGGAACTGCAGATTGATATTGGCATTTATCTGGTCAGTAGGCTGCCCGCAGGTGGCAACCAGTTGCACGGGCTTCACCGCCAGTTCCGCATTGGCCTGGGTATTGCGAATGACCGATCCGAAGTTGATGGCCGTCGGGGTATTCACGCTACATTCCAGCGTAGAGATGCGCAGGGAAATATTGGTGGGCAGTATAGAGACGGTTCTATCCCCCGAGGGAGTGGTAGAAAAGCTGCCAAAATACATCGGTGGAATCGAGCCCTCACCAGCTCGTTGGGTACCGTCCGCCACCAGTACCCAGGAACCTGAGAGCGTTGCCGTACGAGAGCCCGAACTCGAGTAAAATGCCGTATTTATCGACATGGCAGGGGGCAGGCACCATGTATAGTTTGGTGGCGAGGTAATATTCCCTTGTGACGTTGAGGAGCCTCTGGTTTCTGGCTGGCCAATGGTGCCAGTCAACTTCCCCTGAGAATTGTTACTTAGGGTATAAGTGGCGCTACCCGAGGCCCGAGGCATCAATCCGACTCCAGGTACCCCGGTCAGTGGGAAGGCCAAATAGCCACCAATGTTTTTCAATTCATTTGAAGCCATACACCGGGTCGATGATCTAGAGACTGACAAGAGTCCGTATATGGGATTCAGTTGTGGATGATCGAGAGGGCCACTTAATGTCGCGTTAAACGGCATGCCCTCCCATAGGATCCCCGTACCCTTGCCGATGGTGATGGTTTCCGCCAGAACGGGGGCCGCAAGGGGCATGATTAAGGCTATGCTGGCGATACCGCATGATGCGGTCTTTATTAAACGTTGTTTCATCACTGTCCTTCCTCACATTGCACATTCAGCATGCACACCGGATTGTTTGCTGATACTGCTGCCTTGCTCAGGTTGAAGTGGGCCAGGCACTGCTGTGCGGTCCCACGGCCCCACACCGCGCGCAATTTTCCCTGTTCCGGCAACCCGCTCAGGTACACCTGGCCGGCATCACCCACGATGCCGCTGTTGATCTCCGCCCCTTCCCCGGCCAGTGTCACCAGCGTGCCGAAGGGGGCCGGTATGCCAGCCTGGGTCAGGGTTATCAGCGCCTGATAGCCGGTGCGAGGCGTAAACGTGGCCGCTACCACCGCCCCTTTGGTGGGGTAGACATTGGTGCTGCTCTGCGGCAGATCGACATCTTCCGGCAGCGTCGACGGGTTCAGGCTCACCGTGTTGTTCTGGTAAGGCGACAGGTACGGCACCACTGCATACCCGCGGCTGTCGGTACGGACGCCGCCGTTCATCACGCTTACCCCGGCAGCGCCCGGTGCGCGAACCACTGCCACTGAAGTGCCCAGTTGCTGGCTCAGCGTCACCCCGTTGGGGTGGACTACCAGCCCCCCGTTACCACTCACATTCAGCGAGTTATAGCGGCTGCTGTGGCTGTACCCGGCGCTGACCATGCCCTGGCTCCCCTGCCAACCCAGATTCAGGTTGCTGGTGCTACCCCCGTTGCCACTCTGGTTGTTGTTACTCCACCCCTGCATCAGGCTGTAGGAAAGGCGGTCTTCCGCCGCCGAGCCGCTCACCCCCACCTGTTGCCGCACACGGCCTTCACTGTCGTGCGTCATCTGGTAGCTGGCGTAGCTGCGGTTGAGGGCAGGCTGTGCGCTGAACAGGCTGAACGGTACCTGCATATTGAACGCCAGCTGGCGGTTCTGCGGCCAATCCCCGTCGGATTTTATCCGGTCAACGCTGTAGGCCAGGCCATAGCTCACGCCGTGCCAACTGCCGGTGTAACCCGCCGACAGGGTGTTGTTCACCAGCTCATCGCCCCAGTAATCACTGCGCGCCCCCGACAGGTACAGCGATCCAAAATCCCCCAGTTGCTGGGTTACCCGCACCTGGAAATCCGAACGCTGTCGGGCCAGTGCCCAGGGCACCTGGCCTTCACTGAGCTGATAACCGCTGTTGTTGAAGTCGGCAAAGTTGTAATAGTGCCGGGTGGAGTAACGATAAGCCGTCAGATCCACCGAGGTGCCCGTGCTGAGCAGGCTTTTGGCATAACGTACCCGGTATGACTGGCCGCTCTGTCTTTCGTCATACATGCGGGCCGATGAGAGGGTCACGTCTGCCGACATGGCGCCGAAATCCCCCAGCGAAATCCCGCTGCCCGCCACCGCCGAGGCGTATTTCTCCGCTATCAGCCCGCCGCCGTACAACGTGATGTCATGGGGCAGCCCGTAAATCAGGGTGCCCAACGCAAAATGGGCCTCTCTGGAGCCGGTGGTGATGCCGCCGTTGTAGCGCCCGGCGGTCAGTTCATACTTCAACCCACCTGGGCGTTGCATCACCGGCAGAGCAGAGAAGGCCTGGGTCCAGGTACGTACGCTGCCATCCGCTTCGGTTACCGTGACCGTCAGGTCTCCCCCCTGTCCGGTCTGGTACAGGTCATTAATCCGAAACGGCCCCGGGGCGACATACGCCTGGTACACCACGTTACCGTTCTGGCTGACGGTAACCCGGGCGTTGCTCTGCGCAATGCCGCTGATCACCGGGGCAAATCCCCGCAGGCTGAGCGGCAGCATGTCTTCGCTGGAGCTCAATTTCACCCCGCGAAACGGAATGCTGTCGAAAACGTCATTGCCGGTGTTGTTCTCCCCAGCCAGCACATCCGAACGCCAGGCCTGGATATCGCGTTGCAGATAGGTATTTGAGAAACGGGTTTGCTGGTTGCGTTGCGTGTCGCCATAGCCAGAGCGGCTGTTATTGTAGGTGTAGGTCATGTCACTGCGCAGGCGCCAGGCCTGCCAGTTCAATCCGCTGTGCAGCCCCAGGAACAGGTTGGACTGTTCGCTGGTGGATTGGCCCCACTGCCCGTCCTGGCGGCTGCGCCCGCCGTTGAGGGTATAGTTGAGTAAAAAAGCGCTCATGCCTTGGTCCCATAGCGCAGGGTTAACCACGCTGCTGGCGTCCGGCTTCATCGCTACCTGGGGAATGCTGAGTTCCAGGCGCTGTTGCTGAAAATCAAAGTGCACTCGGGCATCAGGGATCAGGGTGGCCAGGTCACTGACTGGCTTGTCGACCGGCAACCCGCCAAAAGCGGGCAATGCGGGGGTATTTATCCCCATCTCCGCCAGGAAGGCGGGAGTCAATTCCGGGCTGACCTGGCCCTTGTCACCCGGGGTGAACACGACGCGGTATTGGCCACGTTCGCTACGGTTGACTAGCACCGTTACCAGATAAGTCCCCGGCGGGGTCTGTCCGGCGCTTTCAAACGCACTCAGGTCGGTGACGGCTTCCAGGCCACCACCCAGCGACAACAGCGCTGGGTCAAAGTAGTCGCGGCCCCAGGCTGGAGACGTGCCTGCAATCAATGCGCTGCCCACCAGGAGTGGGGAAAGAGCAAGGGCAAGAGGGTGAATTTTCATGGTTATCCTATCCGTCTGAAAGAACGTGGCTCCCCGTAACGCGCCAGGAAGGGAGAAATCGTCAATCCTGTTGGGCAACCGGGGTATCCCAGCCATCTTCATCAATCAGCTGCCAGCTGACTTTCCCGCTCGCGGTGGCGGGCAGGGTGTAAGACTGCTTGCCGAAAGGCGGCACCATCAGGCGCAGAGCCGGTTTGTCCAACGCCACATTCCCCACCGCCAGGCGGGAGAAGGTGAGCCAGTAGGGGGTCGGGTTGGTTGCTGTCAATTGGTCGCCTGCCCGGCTGAAGGTCAGCTTCGGGGCCATGTCTGCCACGGCGCGTTTCACCAATCCCGCCGGGCGGTAAAACAGTTTGATATTGCTCACGACCGTCATCACCATCTGCTCACCGTCGGGCTGCTGGGTGGGCAGCGCCTTCATGGAGATAAAAAACACCGACTCCCGGTCGTTAGGCACTGGCATATCGTTGCGCCGGATACGCAGCGCCAGTTCACCGTTCGCTTCCAGGCGAGCCAGCGGCGGCGTGACAATAAACGGCATCACCGGGGTGCCATGCCAGCTCAGATCGACGTCCCCGGTGGCCGGATCGACCGGGCGGATCCATGACTGCATCAGGTACGGTGCCGGGCTTTTGTTGTAGGTAGTCAACGTTACGCCCTGCTTTTCGCCCTCCGGGTAAATCACCCGCAGTACGTAAAAAGAAATCCCCGGCGAGGCGTTGTCCTGAGCCTGTGCCAGGCCCATTTTGTTGACCAACAGGCATAGGCCCATCAGAAGATAAATCGCGTACTTCATGGTGTAGTCTCCGTGGAGGCTGAGCCTGTCTGCTGGCAGGACTTGGAGAGCCCGCCATGGTCGGTGAGTGTCTGCCAGGCCACCTTATTCACCGGCCCGTCAACGGCCAGGGTGATACTGCTGTGCGGAGGCACCATCGCCGGTTGTTGGTCTAGAGCCACGGTATGTCCGTCAACGGCCAGCATCCCCAGAGTCTGAAAATAGCCGGTGGGATTGATGGCCCGCACGCCGTGCGCTTCACGCTTGAACGTCAGCAGGCAAGGGGTGTTGGCCGCGGGTAACGCCAACTCTTGTGGGCGATAAAACAGCTTGATCACGAAACGTACCCCTACCGACAGCCGATCGGCCGCCGTTACGGGCTCAGCCTGTGCAGGAATGGCCGAGATAGAGAGATAAAACAGGGATTCCTGGTCGGTGGGCAGCGTGGCGCCCTGCGGCAATAGTCGTAGCAGTTGGCGGCTATCGCCTTGCAGCGAGAACAGCGGTGGCGTAACGATAAACGGCGCGGGGGTCGTATCGTCCAGGCCGTTTTGCACTCGGGCCTGGACCAGATAAGCCTGTTGCCCGCTATTGCTGACGGTGAGGGTTTGCGCTTTATCCGCGGAAGAAAAAATAACGCGTGTCTGCCCCAGGCTGATACCGCCGCTCCCGGCCTGTGCAGACAGGCTCAAAGTGAGCAACAGGCTTGCTAGCACCTGATGAAATCGCTGTGTCATCGGGCCCTCACTGATAGAGAAACGTAAACATCAGCGTGGCCGTCACGTCACCGGTCGCGACCGTGGCACACCCGGTGCTGCCGCCACAACTGGCACCGGCATAAAAGGTGAACGTCTGGTTGACCGGTATCTGTCCGGGGTTCGCCAGTGAAATCACGCTGTTGTTTTTGACTTCGGGCTGGCTGTAGTCCGGCACAGAGGCACTCTGGATGACCAAGATCCCGGTATTCGCCGCCGATCCGGCATTGCGAAACAGCCATTTGCTGTCTTGGGTGGTGCCGGTGCCGGCGATAGTCACTACAGGCTTGAGGCTGCCGCCCGCAGAACCGGTGCAGTCCTGCACGGACAGTGTAAAGGGCTGTGGAGCAACCAGCTGGTTTGGGCGCAGCTGGGATTTAGCGATGACACCCAAAGGCAGTGTGCTTTTATCCAGGCTGAGCGTGCAGGTGCCATTGGTCAGCACGGCGGAGAAATCCAGCGTCACGGCCTGCACCGGAGCGGATACCGCTCCACCGCCTGCCAGCACGACAGCCAGCACGGTCTTAAGGTAACGTTGCGCTGAACGCATCGGTGCCCCCGGTATCATTAATGGTCTGCCACTGCACCCGCTTGCCGGTTACCAACGGAGTTTTAACCGGCCAGATATGGTTGCCGAAAGGGGGGAGCATTAGTGCAGCCGGCGTGTCCAAGGCCAGTTGTTGCCCCCCCACCTTCAAGTCGGCCAGGCTGACAAAATAGGGAGAGGGATTGGTAACCTTCAGCCCCCCAGCCACGCGGGAGAACTGCAACTCTTTTTGGGTGGCAGCAGAGGAGCCGCTCAGGCTCGCAGGCCGGTAGAACAGCTTGATAATGTTGCCCACGCCGAAACGCAGCTGGGCCTGCACGTCATTACGTTGTTGAGCCGGATCCCTTTGCGTACTGGCCGGGATCGCGGTGGCATGCAAATAAAACACCGACTCCCGATCGTCAGGTAGCGGCTGGCCGGTAAAGGCGATACGTAACTGATTGGTGCTTTGAGGTTCCAGACGGAACAGCGGCGGCGTCACGGTGAACGGGGCCGCGGTCTGTGCATCCTGTTTACCGCTGATAGCCGTTTGTACCAGGTACGGTTCGTGGTTAAGGGTGTTGCGTACCGCGACGTTGATACTGCTGGCCCCTTCAGGGTAAATCAGGCGGGTGGCATTAATGCCAAACCCGGCGGACCAGCCTGCCAACGGCGCACCCAGCAGGGCCACTAGCAGCGAAAACAGGGAGATAAAGCGCGTCATATTGCGGATCCTGAAAAGGCGGGCCATCGGCCCGCTGGAACACATCAGTTGTAGGCAAAGCTGAACAGGATTGGGGCGCTAACCATACCGATATCTGGCGTGAGGGACGTAGAGGCCAAACCAGCCTGCAGGCTCAAGGATTTCGCGTTGAAATCGCCCGCTTCCGGGGTCTCACCTGCTTTGGCTACCGATAACTTTTGGCCGGCGGTAATGTAGGTGGTTGGCGAGGTCACTTCACTTAACATGATGCCGGTATTGGTGCCGGTGCTGTTAAAGATGTTCGGGTTGCCCCCTAGTGTCTGGCCGGTGACGATCAGGCTTGCCTGATCGCCTGCTGCTGCCGGGGTTTCACAGTTGCTCAGGCCCACGGTGAAGGTTTTTATACTCTGGGTCACCGGGGTGGCGACTGCGGTGATTGCGGTTTTGGAGTAGTTACCCAGGTCCAGGCTAGCGTTGGAGAGAGAAACGTCACAGGTCGCTGCGACAACGTTGGCGGTAATGGTCATCTGGGCGTTAGATGCGGCCTGAGCCACGCCAGATCCTGCCAACAGAGCTGCAACAACCGGGGCCAGAGTAAAAATAGACTTACGCATAATGAATTCCTTATTTACGTATTAAAAAAGTGAATAAAATCATTTCGTAGCGGATTATTAGCCACGAGCCATCATTTATCTGAACAGTCCGAGCAGACAAAGCACCTTCAATAAGATCATCACTACTGATACCGTCAGTTTTTTAAGAAGTGAGCAAAGCATCCTGATGCTATTTCCATGCGTTTTTTAAGCCAAGACTATGCCCTAATGGATTGAGAGAGGTTGGCTATCCATCAAGCATGAAAGACTTGTTGTGCTGCTGTCTTTCCATCTCAGGATACACAGTTTGGCTGAGCTGGAAATGGAGGGTTTTCCGCACTCTATAATTATCCAAATAGAAAACAAAACCTTTCATTTTTATTTTTCATTCAGATTAATCTCTCAGTGGTAATGATGTATTTTTAGGATGCTTCCTGGTCGCTCATTGAAGCCGGGATTATTACGGCCAACCTTATTTTTTAAAAGTTTTTTTTGATGAATAAAGAGATTTTGCAATAATTGCCTTGGCCGGTGGTTTTTATGGCTAAATTGCGAGTTATTATCGTATGTATCATTATGTTTCCGATATATTATATCGCAAATTTAATTTAGTCAGATTTAAAACTCGTTATTGTGCCGTTTATGAATGATTTCATCCGATGTGGTATTAAATACACTCAGAAAGCCAAGCAAACAGGACCTGCATGCCGTTTGCCGCTTTGATCAGTGGGCTTTGGCCTGTAACACGGGCTTATTCATCACGAAAGCTCGTAAGAGAAAAGGTTTAACCTAATGAAATATAAGAAACATAATGCAACCTTCGACAAGGTTATGACGGCGTTGCAGGTGTTGAGCCGTGTTGATTGCTGCCCTCCCGATACATTGCCACCTAGAGATAAATGGCCCAAGACCCGGGATATTGCCGATTACTGTGATACCAACATTTATGTGTCCCGCTACTACCTGATGAAACTGGTAAAGAAAAAGAAGGCGCATGTCTCATCGGTGCCAGACCAAAAGAGCTTACGCTGGTGTATTGCAACACCTACCCGGGGTGGGGATATATCCCAATGATGTATCACATCATCAACGGTGTCATTTAAAAAGAATCAGGTTGTTAAGGTGTCGATATGAACTCACGCATCGTTATTGCTCTATGGGGCAAAAATCTCTATTTCTTACAAGGTATTCGCCACCTTTTTGAACGGTATTTTTATCTCCGGGGAGTATCCCCTCTATTTGTTCATGCAGATTGCAATGATATTATTCATCTGAAAGTTGCGGATCTGATTGTCAGGAGCAATGCCAGCTGGAGGGGAGATGGGTATCAACGCTACCAAATCTTCCTAATACGGAACAAAAATACAGAAGGGGTCACCTATCAACAGGGAGAAATCGGCCTGAATGATAAACCCGAGGCGGTGATGCAACTGCTGGATAGGCTGTTCGACGTGCAGCTCAATAATAATGCCCTCTGCGTACCTGACTACGAAAAGATCACTCGGCGAGAGCGAGAAGTCTTGCAGGCGATAGCAGCAGGCTTATCGCCTACACAGATCGCCAGAAAGTTGCAGATCAGCACCAAGACCGTCAGCGCCCATAAGCAGGCATCCATGCGAAAATTGGGATTCCAGCGCAGTCACGATCTGTACCATTGGCTGTGGCAAGGCAGCCCGGACATATCGAGGAGCGCAGTGGGAGAGGGATGATGCTACCTAAGGGTGAGAAAGCACTAATGGTTGTTTTTTTAAGGGGTACAGGTGTGGGCCTTCCTTTCCTCCTTAACCCAGTGCGGGGCGCGCCATACCCCGCACTTATCAAAGCTTAGTTCTCCACCAACTGCACCACCACCAGCCTGCCGCCTTCTTCGGTGGAAAGCACGAACTGAACCCCGTCGTTCAGCGCCAGCTTGTCACCGATCGCCACCGGGGTCTTATCCGGCAAGGAGAGCAGCCCGCTGATGCCTTCATTCACCAGCCACCACTGATCGTTATGGAACACGAAATAGCCCACGCGTTTTTTCTGCGCGTCTGGCGTACGTTCGTTGGGGGCGATCAGGCGGTTAACGTGCCAGGCATAAATCGATTGGCCGCTCCATACCATCAGGCGATGATCGTCGGGGCGGAAGCTCCCGGCTTTACGCGAGGAGTAAAGGTTCAGGATCGGCAGCTTACCCTTGAACGGTGTACCGCAATATGGGCAGGCAGGGCGATTTTTACCGGAGAACACATACCATTTCTGTTCGCAGGCAGTGTTTTGACACGGCTGGATCAGATCGACCGTTTTCACCAGCGCCGTTTCCCACTCATCGGCGGTTGGCCGCCTGGTGGGTTCGTGCAGGCCTTCAATAAACGCCCGTTCAAACAGCGGCGTCAGGTAGGGGCCCATAATGGTGTAAGGCACTTTCTGCGGATCGGCCCAAGGTAGCGAAGAAGGGCTGACCTGGTTGAGTTTGACCGCGTTGCTGTGATCGGTCGGGTGTTCAATAAACAGCGCCCGTTCACCCATGGCCAACGATTCATCGCGCATCTCGTCGTCCATGTCATGGATCTTGCCGCCGCGCAGTGGGTGGCGGAAGAACAGGTACATGTAGATCAGCACGGATAATGCGTGCCTGTCGGTGGCGATGCTTGGCAGTATGCGCTGCGGATCTTCTTTCGGCAGATGGCTGGTTTTCACCACTTCCGGGGCAATAAAGTCCGGCGTGCCGACCACGTCTGGGGGGTATTTACCTGGCACCACCAGCCCGTCGACGTCGATGATACAGGCGTGGCCCTGCTCGGGGTCGATCAGCACGTTTTTATAGCTCAGATCGCTATGGCACAGGCCCGCGGCGTGCATACGCCGGACTGCCCGGGTCAGCAGCAGGCACACCTTCAGGTAATTCAGGGTGTTGCCGCGTTCGCGCGGATCCAGGAACTTGTTCTGGTTATTGGCGCTGGCAAACCATTTACCTTCCTTCTCGCGGCCTTTAATCCCCAGGAAGTCGTTATTCTTTGAGCCGTACTTGAAGAAGAAGTGGCTCTGGTAGGTGGGCACCACGATGCCGATCTTGCCGTCGTGTTCCACTATGCTGGTGGGCCAACAAAACAGCCCTTGCCAGTAATCGCCACCGGCTTGCTCAAAGATGTTCTGCCGGTAGCGGCCCGTGATCATCTCGATGCGTTCTTTCGCCTGCTCGTTCTGCGGCTTTTTATAGAACGCCACTACGTAGGACTTGTCCGGTGAAAAGTAGACGTCCTTCATGGAGCCGGAGCCGATGATTTCATCGACATACTGGATGGTTTCGCCATCCCTGGTGGTACAGGTAACAATATTTGCCATTTTACTCACCCGCTATGTAGTCCAATCCATTCACCACGCCACGATAAGGGTCCGATCGTCGTGATTGCCCGGGGAGAAGAAGTTCAGCCATTCGGCCAGCCGCTCTGCGGGCTGCGAGGGATCGCTCAGGCAGGGCGTCAGCTCCGCGATCAGGTCATCCCACTTCTGGCTATTTTGCAGGCCATTATCCGTTTCAAACCGGGGATCGGAGACGCCGTCGGTCATCAGCACCAGATGAGAGACCTCAGTCCATTTACCGATGCTGATGCGCTTACTGAAGTTCGCATCGTTCACCGCATCGGCATCCAGGAAACGCGTTTGGCCCGCATACTCACCGCTGTCTGGCGTGCCCAGTACGCGCACTTTGCCCACCGGCCCGTAGGCCGCAATGGCACCGTCGCCCAACCAGAATGAGGCGGCGAACAGCTCGGCCCCGGTACGGAAGGAAACGGTGACCAGCAGCGTGGTGGAATAGGATTTGGCGCTCTCTTCGGCCCGGATGGATTCATTGCTGATATTGTTGACGGCCATGATCGCGGCCTGGCGGAACAGGCGATTAAACGCTTCCCAGACTATCCGTTGATCGTCAGTTCCCCAGTTTTCAACGCAGGCTTTGAGTTCCAGGCCTTTGTCGCTATTCAACAGGGTAGTCAGGTAGTCGCCCACGGTTTGAGTCGCGATACGCGAGCCCTCGCGCGAGTTTTTAGCGCTACCGGCTCCGTCGGCTACCAGCAGGATATTCCAACCGGTGTCGCTATTGCTGGTGATGTAAAAGTCATCATCGCGGAAGGTGCCCGCATGTTCGTGTGAACGCCCCCTGCGGCTGGCCGCCACGATATTCACGCCAGGCCCCTGGATCTGCTGATGGGCGACATGCGGTTTGAAATAGCGTGAATCGGCAGGCGGCTCGAGGATTTTCCACAGGCTGCGCGGGTCGGGGTTAACGATAAAGGGGACTTGGGTGGAGCATTGCGGTGCAGTGGGGCAAGACCAGGTGACCGTGATGTCAAAATCGCCGCTTTCGGTGGCGGTTCCTGCCAGTGAAGAGGTCGCCGGATCAAAGGTGATGCCGATATCTTTGGAGAACGCGACGGCCAGCACTTCTGCCGTAGAACCATCATCCAGCACGATATCGATTTCAGAGTGGAAGGGGACGCCGGTACGGGCATTAGCCACGTTGATTTTTGCCTGCGGCTGAATGTTCTGCGGCGTGCTAATCGGGGTAGCGGTGCCGGACGGGATCTGGCCTGGCTTCAGGTTTTCTTTGGCGGTTTCTTCAGGCAATGTGGCATCTCCTTGCACTTCCAGCGGCTCAAACGGTGCTTTCTGCCAGTCGACTGGTGTTGGCAGATCTGCGGTTTCTGGGGCGGCAACAGGGTTGTCATCGTCTTTGGTGAGGACCACTTTAGGTTCGTCGGCCAAGGTATCGTCATTGGCAACCAGCGGCGGAGCTTCTGTTGTCTCAACCGTTGCGGGGGTCTTGGCAGTCACTTTGGTGATGAGGTTGGTCAGCAAGGTGCCGATCTCATCATCGGCTTGCAGGCTGGCAAGCTGGGCGTCATCCGTCGTTGCGCCCGTTTCTGCCAGGATCAGCATGAGTACGTTCTGGCGCAGTTTCTCCACGTCTTGCATCAGCCTTTCCCTCGCGTCACGTCAAAATCAGAGTCGCCGCCGTTTTCCCTGAACGTCAGCCCCTTCTCGCACCACGGGCAGATAACGTCATCGGGCCCGTTGACGCACAACAGCTTGCCGCAGGTACACATTGCAAACGCGCTGGCATTGCCGCAGTACGGGCAACCCGGCACGCCGTGCAGTTCGCTGGTATTGACCTGAATGGCGGATGCCGATTCGTCGCTCCAGGTAAAATAATCCTCATCGATCGGGAAGCAGCCGTTGAGGTTGAAGCCGTTGATATTGAGCTTGAAATCCAGCGAGGAGAGGTTGATGGCCGGGCGTTCGTATTTCATCAGATAAGGGCGGCGTGACTTGCTGCAACGGCCCGTCAGGGTGACGCAGTTTTCGTCGTAGGCTCTGGCAATATCGTCTTTGGCCAGCCGCACAATGTGGTCGGTGTGGGTGAGCAGCGGAGGTGCATCTTCCCCCACGCTGCGGCTGTGCGCAGAGACAGACGCGGTGATCCACTTAATGAACTGGGCGAAATCCCCTTCCTGACTGTCGGTGAACAGTAGGACGTTGTCGGTCAGTTGCCGCAGGATGTTCATATCCGCCGAAGGGCCAAGGCCGATGGCGATCAGGTTGACCTTATTGGCGTAGTTTTCTTTCCAGCGCCTGATTTCGGGGGCGGTATCGTCCGTTGGGCGACCATCGGTGAGCAGGTACACCACCGGTTTCCAGTCGCCTTTGCGTTCCTGGGTGGTTTTTCTAACCTGTTGATCCAACTGACGGGTGAGTTCCCGCAATGCCGCGCCCAGGTTGGTACCGCCGCCGATCGGCAGGCGAGGGGGATAGAATGACACCACCTCCACCAGCGGTACGATGGTTTTTGCCACCCCGGCGAAGGCAATCACCGATATCCAGGCGGTCTCAAGCGCGTGGGGGTCCTTTTTCAGGTCGCTGACGATCCTTTGCAGGCCATCATTCATTTTCTTCAGGCTTTCCCCGATCATGGACTCTGAGCAGTCCAAGACCAGGAAGATGGGCAGTCTTCTCATGGTTAAAAACCTCGTCAGGCGGATGCGTCTTGCAATGCGCGTCATGGGGCAATGAAAAAACAGGCAAAGCTCCGGGTAGAGGCTTTGTCTCAGATTGATGACAAACTGGCAACGTTGCTGAATTTGTAGGAGTCGCGCTGTATGACCCTTGCTAACTCATTGATTATCCAAACGGGCGCAGCATGCAGCGCCCCTACGTTGTGAGTCCAGTGACCGCAGTCTCAAGCTTTGCCTGTTGGCTACAGAACCAGCTGTATTTCCGGTGGTGGTGGCGGGAGGTTATCCTGCCCGGCGTTAACACCCGCACTGGAACTGCCTGACGCGACGCTGGCCGACACCCATTTGAAGAAGCCGGAAAATGCCGTTGAATCCAGAGTTTCGAGAGCCACAACCTGAGAGGTCAGTTGCTTGAGGTGTTCATGTTTGGCCTTCGGCCCGACCGCACAGGCGATAATGGAGCCGAAGGAACGTTTTTTGACTTCTTTGATCGCCTCGCCATAGGCATAGCTGTCTGACGGGGTGCCATCGGTCATCAGGAAGACCAGTGGCCGCCAGTCGCCTTTCTGATCGCCATCGGAGCGGTGGATATCCCGATCGACACATTTGATCAGGCACTCAAGCGCGGCCCCGGTGAAGGTGCCACCCGCGCTGGGGACGACAATGTCGCTGAACTGGAACTCTTCCAATGAGGTTAGCGGGATAAACTCCCGGGCTTCGTTATCAAAGGTGATGATGGAGATATGCACGCTTTCCAGCGCATACGGATCCTGGCGCAGCGCGCTCATCATTGACTGAATGCCCACGTTAACGGCATGGATAGATTCCCCGCGCATCGACCCGGAGGTATCAATCAACAGGTAAACGGGTAATCTTCTCATTGCAGGTAATTCTTCAAGTGGGACACGAAGGAGTCGGACTCGGAAGGTTCGCCAATGGCGTTCAACTTCCAGCCGGTGCTTTCACGCACCAGCTCGGCAAACAGCATGGAACGCTGGCCATCAAAGGCGGCCCCGCCCGAAAGATCGAAACGCGCCATTTCCACGTTTTTGGCATCCACCGCACGGATAAAGGCGTTTTGCACCTTGCCGAAGTGCTGTTTCAGCTCCTGGCCGTTATAAATCTGCACGATAAAGACGATTTTTTCGTACTTGGGATCGAGGGAGTTCAACTGGGCGATAATCTGCTCGTCATCACCATCGCCCGCGCCGGTGCGGTTATCGCCGGTCAGCCAGATGTGGCCAGACTTATGGCGCAGGCTGTTGAAGAAAATGATGTCCCCGTTAACCAGCGAAGGCCGGCCGTTTTCCACATCGCCCAGATCGGCGACTTTGCCTTGGGCATTACACAGGAAGGCGATGACGTCGAGATCATACTCCGGCTCTTTCTTGCCAAACAGACCACCCAGCAAACCTTTCTTCTCTTCATTGATATCCCAGCCGAGCCCAATGGTGACTGAGGAAAGGTCGTGTTCGTTTTTACGCAGGCTGACGCTTTGTCCTTTACGCAAACTGACTGACATAAAATCTCCTTGAAAATGTTTTATAGAACAACGTTAACTTCGGGTGGTGGTGGCGGTAAATCGTCCAGGCCAATAACTTCCTTTTTACCTGACTCGACTTTCTGGCTGCCGACGGAAATGCTGGCCGACACCCATTTAAAGAAGGCTTTGATCGAGGTGGAGTCCGCCGTATCCAGCTGGAGCACGATCTCGGTGATTTCTTGTAGTACTTTGGTTTCGGCACTGTGGCCAGCGGCACAGGCAACGACCACGCCGGTTCTGGCGGCTTTAAAGTCGCTGACGCCTTTGCGCCAGTCATCCGTTGGCGAGCCATCGGTCATGATGAACACCAGCGGGCGCCAATCACCTTTGGTCTCGGCGGTGGTTTTCTGCACTTCGTTGCTGATGCTGGTGGCGACCAGTGAGAGGGCCTCACCCAGCGCAGTGGTGCCGCTGGCCACCAGTTCTGGCAGCTTGAAGCTCAGCAGATCGGTGAGGGGCACTGCCTGGCGTGCGGAAGAATCGAAGGTGATCACGGAAACATAGGCGGTTTCAAGGGCGTAGGGATCTTGTCGCAGGGTGGAGAGCAGCGTTTGCACCCCATTTTTGACCGCTTCAATGGGTTCGCCCGTCATGGAGCCCGAAGTATCAAGTAACAGATAGACCGGAAGTCTTCTCATCGTATTCCCTTATTGAGTGCCGAGTTTACATAATAAGTGTTCTGGTCGTTATCTCAACAGAAATACCCACGTTTGCAGGAGTGGATTTGTTGATTTTGCGATCGCTTTATCCCCTCACCCCAACCCTCTCCCACAGGGAGAGGGAGCCCGCGCGGAGTTGTGGTCGGGGCGGGAGTTGATCTTTAACTTGGAAGTAAAGAGGAAATTCGATCGGTCCCCTTATCCAAGGTGCGTTACCGAGCTTTCAGATCTACTCGATCGGTCCCCTCTCCCTGTGGGAGAGGGTTAGGGTGAGGGGACGGTATTACGGCTTCTGCTTGCTGGCCTGAATGCTGCGCACCAGGTCATCGATACAGCGCTCGACAACCATATCCACCGCTTCGCTGCGGGTCGTTTCCGTCACTCTGGATAAGCGATCGATTTTGCGTAGCACCGACATTTTCAATGACAGCGACACGGCTTTCTTCTTCTCTTTATCCAGATAGACCCGGCTGACGGTTTCGCTGGTCTTCAGCTCAGAGTTAGCCGCCAGCGCATCTTGCATACGGCGAAACGTTTTCTTGTCTAAATGCCCAGATGCAGTCAACTGATAGGAGTGAGTGGCCTTGCGGTATTTGATCTCCGCCTCGTAGGATTCCCTCAATTCCTTAAGCACGCGTGTCAGGGTTGGCCCCGAGCAGTCTAACTCAGTGATGATCTTGTCTGCGGATACGGGTTTACCCGCACTGAGTAAAATGGCCAGCTTATAGATCCGTGCCTGTCGCGTATTGAGTTGCATGATTAATGACTGCCTGCGTTGATGCTAAACCGGTGGCTTTCCTGAGATGACTCGTTGGCAATTCCATATACCTGAGCGCGCGCCAGGATTTCTGACGCCCAGCGGCGATGGGTTGCGGGTTCGCACATGGTTCCCTGCGATTTAAACACCGCCTGTGAGGAGTTAAGGATCCGCAGCGCATCGGTATGATCGTTGGCCTGCACCATCAACGCCTTTTCGATCTTGCCGATCTGATTCGGATGGATCGCCGTCTTGCCGACCAGGCCATGGGCGATATCGAGCGCCAATTCCTTATCCATAATCTGATGATCGTCAATATGCTCACAAACCGGTGCTGTCAGGGCGAAATCACGTGGGGAAAACACGGCAACCAGCATTTTTATCACGTAGCCCATAGGGCCGTCATACAGCGTCAGGTTGCGCGGCCTTCTGAGTGCCACCACGTTCATCAGATCGTTGCCACCGATACGCAGGGCGATGATGCGCCGATAGCACGGGTGGTGATGCAGGGTATTGGCTAACTCACGCATTTGCACCACATCAAACACTTCTTCTGTCTCGAGCGTGGGCATCATGCACAGGTGCGAGTCCTGCATCATGTTCCACCAGTAAGGCAGCGAAGCCAGTGTGAATTTGGGCAGCACAAAGCCGTCCACCGCGCTGAAATCCATGCTCGCCAGCAGCTGTTTACCCATTTCTTTATGGCGAGGCCGTACGAACACCAGCGGCCAGTGGTCATTGCCCTCCGCGGCCTTGGCCTGGGCCAACGTCTGGGTGAGCTCGCGCAGGTTGTCCAGCGCCTGGGGAATATCTTCGTCGCTGACCGCGTCCTCCAGGCAGACGATCAGCGAGCGTAAACCGGCGATCTTGTTATTGAGGATCGTATCGGCGATATCGGTTCTGGTGGCGGGCATATAGAGTGAAGCACCCAGCCGCCAAGGGGAAAGTCGTTGGTTCATTAGAGCACCTTCTTGATAATGGTTACCGCACGGTACTGCCCGATCTCATCACCGACTTCGGTAATGGTCAGCCCCTTTTCGCGTGCCAGATAGACCAGCAGCGCGACGTCGGGATCGTCTACCGCACGGACCAAGACGTGATCCGGTACTCTGCGTAGCACAGCGCGCGTAGCCTCTGCGATCCCTGGTTTAATTCGGTTAATGCTGGCAACCTGATATTTTTCGGCGAGGTGGTTAACCACCTGCTCACTTTGTTGTTTCAGGTAAGCCTTTCTCTCTGCATCCTGTGTGCAGGGCTCAAGCGCCGCTGTGTCTAGCGTGGCGCGATACTGTGCCACGGTATCCACCAGCAGTCGGCTGCATTCAAACTGGGCGAGATGATCGCATTGTACGCAGCCGTGCAGGCCTTCGTTTGACCAGATGGAGCGTGAGATCATGCCGGAAACCGGCGCGCCCATAATGCCAAACGGGATCAGCCAGTCGTCGTCGCCGGGGGCCAGCCATGAACACCCGCACGGGTCGGCAAGCACTACCAGGCGGGGCTGGGCAGGATAGCCGGGCCGGTTGTTGAGGGAGTGGATCAGTTCACCGGTAATGGCTCCCTTGCCCGTCCAACCATCGACAAACACTATCCCTTCGGTGCCGTGACGCGCCTCGATCCAGTCGAGTGCCACCGAGTCGATGCCCCGGTCACGAATGATGCTGATGCCGTAGTGATAAGACTCTTTACCCATGGCCCGCAGCGTTTGCTGGAGCATCACCCCTAGAGGAACACCGGCACGCACCAGGCTGGCCAGAACTATCGGCGTATCGCCGAACCGTTCAATCAGCGCAAGGGCCAGCATCGAGACTTCTTTTGCCAGGCGTCCTGCTCCCTGATCGAGTGCGCGGGCAAACAGGTCGAGGTGTGAAGGGGTCGGCTCCGGTTCCTGGCTCAACATCTCCGAGTAGTGACGGGCACCGGACTGGATCAGCTGTTCTTTCTGATCGACCGGCGTCATTTCCATTTCTACCGGTTGCAGCAGAAAGTGAACGTCCTCGGGCAGGTATGAGCCGGAAAAGGGCACAAAATCAGACATATTACTGCTCTCCGAAAATATGGCGGGAGATCGCTTCGGCGAACTGGCTCTGGCGCGGCAGGCCAAACCAGGTGCAAAGCTTCATAAAACGATGATCGCTGAGGCTGTCGCCCAACCCGATAACCGGGAACACGCCGCGCTCAAGGCGCAGTTTTTCCAGCAGGAAGGTCACGGCCAGCCCCTTCTCTACCACGGTCGGCAACCAGGCAACGTTGTTGCTGTTACGGTGGACGTAATAGCCTTCAGTGGGGAATAGCTGCTCAATCTCATCGGCGATGGCGTAAAGCTCGTCCAGGCGGGTGCTATCGCGGTGTTTCATCACCAGATAGACCGGCGTGTCGCCGTATTCATAGTTGATACGCGCCCAGCCATTGATGTTGCGTTCGGCCATCAGCTCGGTGATCTTGCGTTGCATTGCCAGCAGGTTAGCAGCATAAGGTTGCAGTTTTTCCAGCATCAACGCTTGCCATGCCGCGTCCGCTTGTCCTTGTGGGTTGAGGATCACCGCACCGTGCGTGGTAACCGCCCATGACTTGAACGGGATACTCACCCGGGCAATCTCTTCGGTGCCACGTGCGGTTACCGGGATTAGCTCCGCATGCTCCAGCATCCAGTCCACCAGCATCGACTGCTCTTCGGTCATAAAGCTGCGTGGCTCAAGGCTACGATCCAAGGCGCCGGTGCGATACGGGGCCAGGTCGAGTTCATCGACCATCTTGCGGCGTGTCTGGAACAGGGTGTCGTCCAGATCGGAGAAAATGACCGGCTTATTCATAGCTTACGACCTCAACGCTAGGGGCGACCTGTTTTAACGCCTCAATTAACGCGGGATCAACGCTTGCCGCAGGCGTTTCGATACACAGCAGGATACGGTCAAACTGCTGGTGGGCCACGTTGTAGACAAAGTTGGGGATGCCCAGCCCATAGTTATCGCCAAAGGCGATGGCGGACTGGATAGCGAACCCGGTGGCGATTGGCGAACGGGTGGTGGAGCTGAATTTAACTTCGGCCCCCTGTTTTTCCAGGCGTTCAGCCAGCAGGAAGGGCTCCCAGACAAACTCGCTGCTGCCCAGCACCAGCAATTTCTCCCCTGGATACGTCTGAATATCGCGCCCCAGATCCGCACTTGGCGATGAGATGCCCAAACGGCCCCAGCTTTGTTTACCGGTGATCGGCACGCTGCCGGTGGCCGTAACGTTGACTGCGGGCATCACCGGCACCGGAGCATCGGGATTTTTTTCCCAGTGCCAGTCACCCTGAACCAGTGACACATACTGGATAGGGATTGGGCTGCGTTGGGCGAGGGCGTCGCCGCTCCAGTCGGTCAGCGTAACGGTGATGGCGCGGGCAATGTTGTGTAACCCGGCATCCTGCTGTAAAGCCTGGAGCAGGTTGATGAAGGTGTTGCCGGTGGTGGCCTCATCGTCGATCAGCACGACGGTTTTAGCTTCCAGTACGCGTCGGCGCAGCTCGGCATCCTGGGGCAGATAAAGCAGGTGGTCGGTGGCGTGGCTGTGATTTTCTTTGAATTCGCACAGCAGCTCGCCCCCTTCTACCGGGTGACGGGTGGAGGTGAGGTATACCGGGTCGCTAACGCTGCACCGGACTTCGTCAAACACGCCAGCACCGAAGCCGACGGCGGTTTCCGCCATGCCGATAAACAGCACCGGGCCTTGATCACAGGCCGGGAACAGCGCGGCCAATTGCTGATAGACGGCGCGCATGACGCTCGGCTTCACCGGAATATGGCGGCCCAGCACCTTGCTGACGAATAGAAACGCGCGTTTCGGGTTGCGCCTTTCGGCTACGTCAAACAGATCATCCAGCGCGATCGTGCCGCCCGTTGGGGTTACTTTCAGCGTGCCGCAGGACAGCGTGCGGGAATAGGTATTTAGCATGGGTTAGTCCTTCACCAGCAGGTTGTCGAGCTCGGGGTGATATCTGACGACATCGGTAATAGAACGGACGATCGCTGGGGAGAATGCAGATTTAGCCTCATCAATCACTTGCTGCTGGCTCATGACGCCTAGCTTATACAGGGCGAACAGGCCCGGCAGATTGACGCCGCTGAAACGGGTATAGCCGATACCGCCAGACGGGCGCAGGTTGATTTCCAGCAGCACCGGACGCCCGCTGGTGTCGTTGCGGGTTTGCACGTTGACCAGGCCGTCGGCCTGCATCGCGGTGGCACAGGCAATAGCCAGTTCAAACGCCTCGCCGTGGTTTTCCAGATATTGCAGCGCCCCTTCTTTTCTACGTGCGACGGCAGCCAGCACCGTGCCTCGATCAACCAACATGTCGACGGAGTATTCAGGGCCAGGCAGGTAAGGCATCAGCACCAGCGGCTCAAACTCGCCAGCGTCCGCCAAAGCACTGAGGTAGCGCTGTGGGTTCACTTTGCGGTTTTCCGGATGGGTAAAGGCGGCCATCGGGCCCACGCTTTCATCAAAACGCCAAAATCCCATGCCATAAATACCCTTCACCGGTTTGACGCACAGCTGCGCGCCAGAGAAAGGGGAACGGCTAATCAGATCGCGCAGCTCGGCCACCGACTCAATGCGCAGAGAGGGGACGACCGGCAACCCATGCCGCTCCATGGCCTGGGCAAATGCCACTTTGTCATCGGCCAGCTCAAACATGGCCTGGCTGGTGGCACCCGTGGTCAGTGTGACACCGGCAGCCTTGATCTGTTGGCGATGAGCTTCGAACCACTGCGTGTTACGGCCCGTATGGATGGCATTGATGCCGCACTTTTCCACCGTAGACAGAATAAAGGGTAGCCGCTGTTCGTCCTCTTTCGGTTCGAACAAGGCGACGTCTGCCTGGGAGAGGATCTCGTTACGTTCATTACGGTGTGAGGCAACCACCGTCACGGCAGTTTGCTTGGCTTTCACCAATGAAACGATGCCCTGAATAATATCCCGCTGGGAAGATAAACCTTCCATAAGCCACATTTTGAGTGTCATTTTTTGATTTTTACCGTTCAAGGCTTGATGGTTAAAAGGATCGCTGTGGGTTGAGGCCACCCGATGGCGATGTCAATCATAACATGATGTCAGTCTAGAAGTGAAAATATACGTTGAAAAGTGGCGTAAAATGAATTTTGTAGCCAAAAAGTTACCTTGTGTGATAAAAAATAAATTCATTAAAAATATAGGCTTAACTAAAGTTGACTCGATGATAAGCAAAAATGGGGTTGTGCGTGAACACCATCATGATATGATTTTCTACTCATGGAATTTGGTGTAAAAAAATCACTGTTTTCAATACCAACTTGAAGGAACTTAAACCATGGTGTCATTAACCAAGAACCAGACCGTTTCGCTCAGCAAGCAGTCATCTGCCATCAACCAGCTGCACTTCGGCCTGGGGTGGGATCCGATCAAGAAGAAAGGCGGTCTGCTGAGCAAAATGTTCGGCGGCGGCAGTGATGCCATCGATCTCGATGCTGGCTGCGTATTGTTGGACAAAGATGGCAATACCATCGACACCATCTGGTTCCGCCAGCTTAAGTCTCGCTGCGGCGCAGTGGTGCACAGCGGCGACAACCTGACCGGTGAAGGCGATGGCGATGACGAAGTCATCCTGGTCGAGCTGGCAAAACTGCCTGCTCAGGTGGAATACCTGGCCTTTACCGTCAACAGCTTCCGTGGGCAGTCGTTCAACGATGTGGAAAACGCGTTTTGCCGCGTGGTCGATCAGGCCAAAAAGGAACTGGCGCGTTATGAGCTGAAAGAGCAGGGCGCGCATACCGGCATCGTGATTGCTTCACTTCGTCGTAACAATGGCCAATGGGATTTTACCGCGCATGGCAAAGCCTGCAGCGGCAGAACCATTGATGACATGCATGCAGACATCGTCGCTACCGTGGTGCGCTAATGAATATGACCCCGGGGGCCAATGCCCCAGTTCCATCTAAATTATTAACGGTGCGCGTGCTGTCCGGCGCATCGGTCGATGCCTCCGCTTTCCGTCTGTATGCCGATGGCAAAGTGAAGGGCGACGCGGACATGATCTTTTATGGTCAGCCCAAGAGCGATGACGCCACGGTTGCCCTGACCCAAGAAGGTCATAACTCCAACTTCGCGGTAGACGTCAGCCGCTTGCACCCAGACGTGCAGAAAGTCGCCTTTACGGTGACCTGTGAAGGAGCTCAAACCGTCGCTGGCCTGCAACGTTTGCTGGTCCAGATTGAAGCGGATAACGAAGTGCTGCTGGTGGGTACCGTTGAGCTGAATGGCCGCCAGGAAGCCGCCTTGATCCTGGGTGAGCTTTACCGTCGCAACAGCGAATGGAAATTCCGCTTTATCGCTCAGGGCTTCAACGGCGGGCTGAAACCGCTGGCTGAGCATTTTGGTGTGGATGTGTCTGATGCTCCTGCCCCGGCAGCGGCTCCTGCGCCAACGTCTGCACCGGCCCCAACGCCGGAGCCAGCCAAAATCAGCCTGAGCAAAGTGTCGTTAACCAAAGAAAAACCGGCTATCAGCCTGACCAAGCGGGATAACTTTGGGGAAATCCGTATCAACCTGAACTGGCATCGCGGCAGCGGCCCGACGGGTTTACGGGCGATGTTCAGTTCGAACAAGGGCGTCGATCTCGATCTCGGGGCGTTTGTTGAAATGGCCAACGGGGAAAAAACGGTGATCCAGGCGCTCGGTAAGCGTTTTGGTGACTACAACCGCGAGCCGTTTGTCCAACTGCAAGGCGATGACCGCACCGGTGATATCTCGGATGGCGAATGGCTGCATATCAACGGGCGCGAATGGAAACATATCCGCGAAGTGCTGGTTTATGCCTTTATCTACGAAGGGGTCGCGAGCTGGGATAAAACGGACGGCGTGGTGACGTTGCACGTGCCAGACCAGCCACCGATTGAAACCCGCATGTCGGAAGGCCAAAACAACCGCAACATGTGTGCCATTGCGCGCCTGGTTAACGAGAACGGTAGCATCAAGGTTGAGCGTGTTAACCGCTTCTTTAACGGTCACAGTGACATGGATCAGGCTTTCGGCTGGGGTTTCAGCTGGAGAGCAGGGTCAAAGTAATCAATTTCACAGAGGATTCCACCATGAGTTTTTTCAACAAGGTTAAAGGGGCATTCAGTGCCAGCCGCGACGAACTAACCAAGCAGGTTAGCCGCTTCAAGAACAAAAAGTTCATGCAGGGTACCGTGGCTGTGTGCGCCCGTATCTCCGTGGCCAGCGGCGGTGTCAGCGCTGAAGAAAAACAGAAGATGATTGGGTTCCTCCAGGCATCTGATGAGCTGAAAGTGTTCGAGACTTCTGAAGTCATCGAATTCTTTAACAAACTGATCGCCAGCTTTGAGTTCGATGTCGAAATCGGCAAAGGCGAAACCATGAAGTATATCCTGGCGCTGAAAGATCAGCCGGAAGCGGCCCAACTGGCCATCCGTGTGGGTATCGCCGTAGCCAAAAGCGACGGTGACTTCGACCAGGATGAGCAAAAAGCGGTACGTGAAATCGTGGCTGCTCTGGGCTTTGATGCGGCCGAATTCGGTCTTTAATGTAATATCTTCAGAAGGTTAATATGGTATCCACGCACATCGGCTTCCCGACCGAAACCGTCATTGTTTTCATTGTATTGGCTGTCGGGGCCATTTTTATCGACTTGTTTATGCACCGCGATGACAAGCCTATTTCGCTGAAGAGCGCAGCCCTATGGTCTGTGTTCTGGGTTGCCATTGCGATGGCCTTTGCCGGTTTCCTGTATATCCACCACGGCGCCGAAGTGGCCAGCCTGTTTGTCACCGGTTATGCCTTAGAGAAAGTGCTGTCGGTTGATAACCTGTTTGTCATGATGGCAATCTTCTCTTGGTTCGCCGTGCCGGATCGCTATCGTCACCGCGTGCTCTACTGGGGCATTATCGGGGCTATCGTGTTCCGCGGCATCTTCGTTGCCATCGGTACCGGTTTGCTCAGCCTCGGGCCATACGTTGAAATTGTCTTTGCACTGATCGTGGCCTGGACGGCGGTGATGATGTTGCGCAGCGGCGATGACGGTGATGAGATCGAAGACTACTCGCAACACCTGGCGTACCGCATGGTTAAACGGTTCTTCCCGATTTGGCCAAAACTGCGGGGCCACGCTTTCCTGTTAAGCCAGAAAGAAGTTGATGAGGAGTTGGCTAAACCGGAAAACAAGGATGTGACGATTGGCCGTGGTGCCAAAGCCTGGCGCTATGCGACACCGCTGATGCTGTGTGTGGCCGTGGTTGAGCTGTCCGACGTGATGTTTGCGTTTGACTCCGTACCGGCCATCATCGCCGTGAGCCGTGAGCCGCTGATTGTTTACAGCGCCATGATGTTTGCCATCCTTGGTCTGCGTACGTTGTATTTTGTGCTGGAAGCCCTGAAGCAGTACCTGACGCATCTGGAAAAAGCCGTTATTGTGTTGCTGTTCTTCATTGCGGTGAAACTGGGTCTTAATGCCACCGACCACATCTGGCATCATGGGTACAGCATTTCAGCAACGGCGAGCCTGTTTGTCGTGCTGGGCGTTCTTGCGGTGGGTATTATCGCGAGCGTTATGTTCCCAGGCAAACCCGACGCCGAGGAGAAAAAGGAGAGCTGATCTCCTATCCAGCTGAAATCAATTCGCATGAGTTTAATTTTTTGAGAGGTTAGAACAATGAGTGTTTCTTTATCTAAAGGCGGTAATGTTTCCCTGAGTAAAGCAGCCCCAACCATGAAGAATGTGTTGATTGGTCTGGGTTGGGACGCACGCTCCACCGATGGTCAAGACTTTGACCTGGATGCCTCTGCATTCCTGCTGGCCGCAAACGGGAAAGTGCGCGGTGATGCTGACTTCATTTTTTATAACAACCTGACTTCTTCTGACGGTTCCGTTACTCATACCGGTGACAACCGTACGGGTGAAGGCGACGGCGATGACGAATCTCTGAAAATCAAACTGGATATGATCCCAGCTGATGTCGACAAAATCGTGTTTGTGGTCACTATCCACGATGCGCAGGCTCGTCGTCAGAGCTTTGGCCAGGTATCCGGTGCCTTTATCCGTTTGGTGAACGATGACAACCAGACCGAAGTGGCACGTTACGACCTGACAGAAGATGCGTCCACCGAAACCGCTATGCTGTTTGGTGAGCTGTATCGTAACAACGCCGAGTGGAAATTCCGCGCGGTAGGTCAGGGTTATGCCGGTGGCTTGGCTTCCGTGTGTGCTCAGTACGGCATCAACGCATCCTGATCGACAAGCTAGTTAATATGACGGGCAGTACACCACTGCCCGTATCATCCCCTACAAAGCAGGAGCTTTAAAATGGCAGTTTCTCTCGTAAAAGGCGGTAACGTATCCCTGACCAAAGAAGCACCAACCATGAACATTGCCATGGCTGGCTTAGGTTGGGATGCCCGTGTCACCGATGGCCAAGGGTTTGACCTGGACGCCTCCGTATTTATGGTTGGTGATGACGGTAAAGTGCTGGGCGACAGCAGCTTTATCTTCTTCAACAACAAGAAGAGTGCCTGTGGTTCCGTTGAGCACCAGGGCGACAACCGCACCGGTGAAGGCGATGGCGACGATGAGCAGGTCAAAATTGAGCTGAGCAAAGTGCCTGCTGAAGTCAAGAAACTGGTTTTCGCCGTCACCATCTATGATGCCGAAGCGCGTAAACAGAACTTTGGCATGGTCAGCAACAGCTACATGCGTATCTTCAACAACGATAACGGCACCGAAATCGCCCGCTTTGACCTGTCTGAGGATGCTTCTACCGAAACCGCGATGGTATTCGGCGAGCTGTATCGCAACGGCGCTGAGTGGAAGTTCAAGGCAGTAGGTCAAGGCTTTGCCGGTGGCCTGTCCGCTCTGGCTTCACAGCATGGCGTGAATATCTAAGATTAGCTCGTTGCCGGGGCAGATTAACTTCTGCACCTGAGTAGCTCTGGGTCAACTCCCTTTTGCGGAGGAAGCCGGTCGATCACGCTACTTGCCTACGGCACCGTACTAGCCCCCTCTCCCTTTGGGAGAGGGTTGGGGTGAGGGGCGCAGGTAAACCCCTTGCCTCGTTCCTCTCCCGCAAGTACCCACCAATATCCCCGTTATGGAAAAGCTATTTTAACAGGAGGTTATCCTGATGATTTTACAGTCCGGCCAGAATCTGGTGGTCAATGGCACCCAGCTCAACCTGACCCTGCAGTACCCCGCCAACCCTGGTTTTAAGAGTGAGCCTGACACCGCGGTATTCCTGCTGAATGCCGAGGGCAAAGTCCGTGGCGATGCCGATTTTATCTTCTTCAATCAAACCGCTACCCCCAACCGCAGCGTCGTTTTACAAACCACCCACCAAAGCAGCTCTCTCTCGTTAGATCTCAGCAAAATTGACGCCGATGTCAGCAAGATTGCCATCACTTTGGTGATTGATGGTTTGGACGCGATCTCTGGGCTGCAACACCTGAAAATGGATGCACAGAACGTTGCCCAATACAGCGTAGAAACCCCAGGTCGTCAGGAGAAGGCGCTGATTGTCGCCGAAATTTATCGCCATGCCGGTAATTGGAAGCTGCGCGCGTTGGGGCAAGGGTTTAACGGTGGCCTGGAGCCGCTGGCGTTAAACTATGGTGTTGATGTGGCTCAGCCAGCCGCGCCTGCTACTCCGCCGCCGACCGTCAGCCTGGAGAAAAAACTGCAGGACAAAGCACCGCATTTGGTGAGCCTGGCGAAGAACGTCACCGTCAGCCTGGCTAAATTCAATCTGCAGTCGGTAAAGGCCAAGGTTGCGTTCGTGCTGGATGCTTCAGGATCGATGACCGGGCAGTTCAAAAAGGGCAATGTGCAGGCGGTACTGGATCACATCGCCGTGCTGGCCGTGCAGTTTGATGATGACGGCTCGATGGACGTCTGGGGCTTTGCCGAAAAACATGCCAAATATCCCGATGTGACGCTGGATAATCTTGATGGCTATATCAAGGCGATCCAGGGCAGCGGCAAGCGCTCAATGTGGGAGATCCTGCCAAAGCTGGGCGGTACCAATAATGAGCCGCCGGTGATGGAGGAGTTGATCGATACGTTTAAACACAGCGATATGCCGGTATACGTGGTGTTTATTACCGACGGTGGCATCAGCAAAACGCGCCAGATCAAAGAGGCAATCAAGCGCTCGGCCAACTATCCGATTTTCTGGAAGTTTGTCGGCCTGGGTGGCTCGAACTACGGCGTGCTGGAAAAGCTGGATACCTTCACCGATCGTCGGGTGGATAACACCAACTTCTTTGCGATTGATGATTTTGCCACGATGAAAGAAGACCGTTTGTACGATCTGCTGCTGGAAGAGTTTAAAGACTGGTATGACGCGGCCAAGGCGGACCGGATTATTGTTTAACTTGGTAATTCTAGTTAGTTAAGCAAAAGACTAGCGTACGGTGATGACCCCTCACCCTAACCCTCTCCCACAGGGAGAGGGAACTGATCGAGTTCGATTTTGGTTGCAGAAACCTACCTGACCACCGCACTGAATCAGCTCTCTTTTATCGATCACGTCACCGTACCAGCTATTTTTTTGCGTAGAGAGTAGGTCGATAACGGTACCTGACTGTTGCTCATAACCAGCTCCCTCTCCCAAGGGGACCGATCGAGTTTGCTGATTTCTCTGTGTCATTCCTTGTCTTTCCTTTCCTACACCCAATTTTACGAAGTAGCACAAGCCTACCAACGATGCAGGACAGCTCCCTCTCCCTGTGGGCTGAGGAATCCCCACTAATTTTTTCTTAGTGGTTT